>CETM01204661.1_pt1 | contig 14952 bp, 13 predicted proteins | sample 361451 | NCBI WGS metagenome assembly CETM01 (sample SAMEA2622690, study PRJEB7988) | marine metagenome | isolation source: saline water (ENVO:00002010), including
ATGTTGATTATATCATTCATTTGGCTGCACAGGCTGGTGTGCGTTATTCTATTGAAGCGCCACAAGCTTATATTGATGCCAATATCACTGGTACAATGACCATGCTCGATGTTGCTCGTGAAAAGAAAGTTAAGCACTTCCTTTTTGCATCATCAAGTTCAGTCTATGGTGAAGAGTCTGATGTGCCTTTTAATGCCGGCGTTTCTCTTGCGGCACATCCTATATCTATGTACGCTGCAACAAAAAGAACCAATGAAATGATGGCGCATGTTTACGCTCATTTACATGGGTTGCCTTGTACAGGGCTTCGTTTTTTTACTGTCTATGGGCCTTTTGGTCGCCCTGATATGGCACCTATGAAGTTTGCTAAGGCGCTGTTGGATGGTGAACCTATTGATGTTTACAATCACGGCGAGCAATATAGAGATTTTACTTATGTCGGTGACATTGTCGAAGGCATATTGGGTTTACTCGATGCGATGCCAGAGCCGCTTAATCAAAAAGGTTGCCTTCCTCCCGATCGTGGAAATGCGCCTTACCGCGTATTTAACATAGGGGCGCAGAACCCGGTTCATCTTATGGATTTCATTCGGACCTTAGAACGCATTTTAGGTGTTAAGGCTAAATTGAATATGCTAGCAGCCCAACCCGGTGATGTGCCGTACACAGGTGCCGATGTTTCACCGTTGAGTGCTTTGACGGGTTACACACCTAAAACCTCTCTGCAAGAAGGCCTTGCGCGGTTTGGTGAATGGTATCGCTCTTATAGAGGTAAATAATGGAAGCCGGCGCATTCTTTGCTTTTAAAAAAATCATCGCTCTTGTGGCCACGCCGTTATCTGCTACCTTTTTGGCGGTAGCGTCGTTAACTATTGTGTCGAGACTTTACAAAGGGCGATGGTTTGCACGGTTTGGTATTGGAGGGCTACTTGCTCTTTATGTAATGGCAACCCCTCTGTTCAGTGTTAATCTGATGCTGCCTCTTGAAAATAAAGCAGGATCAGTGTGGTCTTATTCAGGTGATGATGAAGGTATTGCGGGCATTGTTTCACTTGCATGCTACCATATAGAATCAGGAAGGCTTCCGTTTTCAAGCCAGTCAGCTGAATGTAGTTTGCGGCGAAATGTGCATGCTGTCTTGTTGCACAAGGAAACAGGAATACCGCTTTATTTCTCTGGTGGGAAAGCGCCCGGGTGGAAAGAAAGCGAGGCAGAATTTAATCGTCGCTTTGCGCTTAGCATGGGTGTGTCTCCAGAGGAGATTACGATAATCCCCGAGGGCTTCGACACGCATTCTGAGTCTAAGGCGATAAGAGAAGTAATAGAAGGCGATAAAATATTGCTTGTGACGACCGCTAGCCATATGTTGAGAGCAAAGCGCTATTTTGAGATGCTTGGGTTCGACGTAATTACTTCCCCCACTCACCATAAAAGTCACTTTAGCGCAGTAGACTACAGTAATCCACTTGCATACTTCCCTGACGTTCGTAGCTTAAAACGAACCGAGTCTGCGATCTATGAGTATTTAGGGTTATTGTCTCAAATGTTTATTGAGGGAAGAGATGCGTAATGCATCTCTTCTTTTTGATGATTCGTTGTGACTAAATTTGATCTGCAAACTATATGGCGGCGTTATAAAACGCATTGTAGCGCTGCACCATTTTTTCAATGCTGTATTCCCGTGAAACCTTGTCGTATGCGGCGTTGACTTTGCCGATATAACTGTCTGAAGAGGTGAGCGCCAGCTCGATGATTTTGCATGCTAATGAGTTTGTGTCTTTACCTAGAGTAAGGTAAACGTCCTCTGGAGTAATGAAGTCAGAAACGCCGCCTACGTTAGGGCATATGACCGGACGGCATAACGCCATCGCTTCTAGAACGGTCATAGGCATTGCCTCATAATCTGAAGACAAAACAAACACATCAGCCTTTGAGATGTATTCCGCCACATTGTTTTGATGCCCAACCATCGTCACCACGTTCTGAAGGCCAAGATCTTGTATGGTGTTCTGGATGTTTTTATCTTCACTGCCTCCGCCAACAACGGTTAAGCTAAGAGACAAGTCGGGGTATGATGTTATTGCTGTCGAGATAGCATTAAGTAACCTTATGTGATTTTTAACAGGGTGAAGTCGGCCAACAATAACCATATTCAATGAACCCAAAGGCTTGTAAGGCAGAACGGATCTTTCTGGAATGCCAACTCCATTAAAAACAAAATTGACTTTTTTCGATGGGACCCCAACACATTCAACAACCCATGATTTGAGATCGTTTGAAACAACAACATAATCATCAATAAGGTGAGCCATTATTTTTCGGAAGATGTTATGTTTCTTGTTTTTGCCTTCCGGGTGATCGCCACCAAGTCCATGATCAGCGTGCACGTGACGTTTAACTCCTGCCATTTTGGCAATAGCATGGTATTCTAGTGTTGCGAAATTATAAGTATGTATTACATCGGCTCGCCATTTTTTAAGCTGTTGAAACAGCTTTATATGTACCCCCCAATCGTGACCTGGCTTCTTATCTAAGCTGATTAGGTTCGTGTCTTCAGGTAAGGCGTAGCGAAAAGACAAATCGTCCGTAAGAGAGATGATGCTGTGTTTGTGTGTCTTTGGATCACTGTGGCTGATAAGGTTGGCTATCACCCTCTCTAAGCCGCCACATCCGAAAGACGCAACTACGTGGACGATATGAATGGGTGATGTCATGAGATCTTATCCTTAATGTGTGCTCATTTGTTTATAGTGGGGGCATTATATGTTACGCGGACGGTTTTTGACAAGCTTTCATTTCTTTGTAATGTTGTTAATCTTGGCTTATTGTGGTATGTTCATTACACATGATCATAACTGAGCTTAAATCTGCATGGAAGACCGCATTAAAATAAAAACATATTCAACAGACCCTATAGCGTGCATGCAGAAATTGTCACTCCCAACTGATGAATGGTCTGCTTTTATTATGAGAAACGGTCGCCATGCTTTTCAGTCACGTGCATTCTGGCGTGCCTACTTTTACGGCATGCCCGATGACTTGCCTCTTTTTGTTTGTGAAGCGCGAGACGATGCTGGAAATCTGGTGGCGTTACTTTGGGGTGGCGTTGTTGTGCGAAAAGCCCATCGTTTCATTAAAGAGCGGCGACTTGTTGCTTATCGCAGTGGTATTGATAGCGTAGATAAGGTTTGGCCCGAAATGAACGCTGTCCTTAAAGATGAAAAGTGTGAGGTTGAAGACGCTGTCTTGCTTAAACATTGGCATAAACAAGCGAAGCTTTCTGTTAGCGAGTGGCACGCCATTATAAAAGGAAGTATTAGTCATAATGGTCAAGTTGAATTGATTGAAAAAGGTGGAATTGTTGATTTGACCAACAGCATCACTCCTAAAGGATCGATTGGCCGAGCGATTAGACAAACAGAAAAATATAGCAGTAAATATTTTAAAAGTGCGCTCAGCATAACGAGAAATACAGGTGAGAATGCATGGCATACGCTAAACAAGCATGCCGCTCACCACGTAGAAAAATGGAAAGCGACGTCGACGCCATCTGGATTTAGCGTTTTTGAATTTCGCGCCATATTGAGACGTTGGATATGTGCCATTGACTCCAATGTTGCGGTCTATGAGGTTGCTGCTGGAGATAAAAGCTTAGGTGTTGTCGTTATCATTGAAGATGTAAACGAATGGCGCTTTTACTTATCCTCTTTTGAAGAAGCCAAAAAGGGTAGTAACCCAAATCACTATCATGTGGGATATTGGGCCCATCAAAAAATCATGGAGATAGCTAAAGAAAAAGGGGTTAAAGGGTATGATTTTATGGCTGGTGATGAACGCTATAAAGTGCAGTTCTCTAAAGGGGTAACGCCCGAGTATTGTCGAGAGGTGCACCGTACGTCATGCCGCCCAACCTTTTACCAACTATCACAAACCGTCTATGATTTCTGGAAAATAATAAGTTCGCGAAATAAAAAGTAGGTATCGTTGTTCTTTAAATTAACCGGTGCGCAAAAAGACTGGCGTACACGGCAATGGAGTAAAATATGCGTTATGGTATAACACTCATACTACTGCTAGTAGTGTCATCAGCATTTGCTGCACGCCACAGTCAGATTGAGATTGAAACAAGCGAAACACGACATCTTGCCGTAGATAGCTTGACGGGCAGCGAGTATCTTCTTGGTGGTGTAACAGATGATAACGCATTAGTTTTTCAGCAAGTCCGTTTTTCAAACTCTCAGTGGCGCGCATTACAGGAAAAGAAGATCCCTTTAGATAGAGATGGCGAGTGGCGTGTGCAATCAATCAAAGCACTGCCGCCAGGCCAGGGTGCTTTTATATTAATGGAGGCTATCGATTGTGATGTAGAGGGTGAATGTGTCGTCGCTCAGCGAGAGTTAGGCAAAGTCAGTGCGGGTTTTTCAGGTTATGAGAAGTGGTCAACAATACCTGTTTGTGATGGGAGACCTGTCATCAACACTAATTTATCATGGCCTGCTGTTATGGATGGGTGCGGTGCGATAAGTTTATACAGTGAACCAGGCACCATTGTTTCAGATACCACTCTGCCTTCATTGCCTGATGACGCTATAGCGTTACCTTTGATTGTTGGTGGTGAGGTTGGTGAGGTTCGGTTTGGTGTTCTGATGAGCGGCACCTACACTTCCTATTCACTAAGATTAAACAACGAGCAGTCTGCGTTAATATGGGAACAAGACTCCACGCTATTTGAGGTGCCAGATGGCCAATGCGAGCTTACCGGTAATGACAAGTATCCTTTGTGGTGCATTACGGAAACTAAGACTGTTTATCTTTTTACCGATGATGGCAGCATAAAACAGTCAGGTTATTTTGAGGGCAAATCGTCTGAATTGGAATTAGGGTTTGCTCATAATGGCCGCGCCTTCGTGTGGGAGAAAACTGAGGTAGATGGCGAGGAAGGTAATTTTTCCGTGACGTTGGCTGTCAATAATATTGATGTCAGTAACGGATGGCTTAACTCGCACTCTATTAATGATAGAACGAACGTTGATATGAGTATGCTCTCCTCTGACGCGGGGCATGGCGCGTCTTTACTATCAAATAGCGAGGGGCAGTTTACACTTTCTATTTACTCTCAGCTAGACGTAAACCACCCACCTTTATTTAATCAGCTCAATGGTATCGCAGTCGCGACGGAGATGAGTGAAAGTGTCATTTTTGATGTGCGTGATGAGGAGTCAACGTCTCAGGATTTGGATGTTACCGCAGAAGACACATTGCCTTTTGTTGTTTTCGATGCTGATTCTCGCACGCTGACAGCATCGCCGAAACACAGTGATGCTGGGCAATATTCTGTTGCCGTTGACGCGGTTGATCCTCAAGGTAATACACAGGACGTGTCATTGCCATTAAATGTTGTTCTTACGCCCTATGTGTGGCAAGTTTTTGAACCCACGTTGTTTGAGCAGATTGAGGTTGAAGAGCCTGTTTCTGTGACGGCGCTTTTTTCTTCATTAGGCCGTTGGCCATTACTTGAAGATGACTCTGTGGCGATTGCGTTCACTTGGTTGAATCGAGAAAGTGATGACGTTACGGTTGTGTTTGACACCCTACCCGATTTTTTCGTTTATGATGATGATAGTAACACACTGACCGCATTGCCTCTTCAAGAGCACGTAGGCCAACACGTTTTGAATGCGAGGTTATTTGATCGCTTCGACAGTGATCAAACACCAGAAGAAGTGCGCCTTACATTTAATGTCTTGGAAGTCGATGACCCACTCGTTGTGACCAGTGATGGAAGTGAACGCGTTAATGTTGGTGAGCTGTATAGCTATACATTAACTGTTGAAGATGAGGAGACAGCATTATCCCAGATGAGGATAGATGTTTTAGAAGCCCCTGATTTTGTTACGTTTGACCGTGATAATGCCACTTTGTCAGGGACGCCATCTCAAGATGATGTTGGACCCAATGAGGTCCAAATGCTGATTACTGATAGAGGTGGGAATAGAGTGCTTCACAAGTTTGAGGTGAGCGTTATTTCAACAGATAATGACATAGAGCGCAACGGTGGCGCTATCGGCATATGGGGAACGCTAATGCTGACTTTTGCCATGGTTGTGATAAAAGGGAGAAGACGCGCCTAAGCTGTTGGCGCGTCAATTCGGAGATTTACCCCAAGGTCCTGCTGAGATGAGGGCCTAGACGATTCGCGACAAAAAGAGGCAGTTGCTTCCATAGCTTTACGGCGAGCCCAAAGCCCTCTTTTTTTGGCCCTGGGGCATTGTCGCTTGGATACTGGTACCAGTGACATTTTGTTGGTTCGGCCCCCCACTGCTGCTTAAATCGATAGGGGCCAGACTCGACCGTCGAACGCCCAAAGTCGAAGATGTCAATGTTGTGTTCTATAGCCTGAGATAAAATTTGATAATACATGTAACTGTTAAGAGAAAGCGCGTTGCCTTCTCTTAAACAACTGGCCCACGGGATACTCCATCGTTTTGTGTTTTCATGGGAGAAAATAAATCCCGTCGCAAGTGGTTTCTCATCGATGTAAACAACCGTAATAATACTCGGCGTGCTCGCGAGTACGGAGCGAAACCATGCTTTGCTGAACACCGGTGTGCCCAAGTCACGCATGTGCTCCGAAAAGACCGTGTAGAAGTCATCTAAAAGCTCACTTCCCCCAAACGCAGTGCGAAGACGCTTTCCCGACTCCTTGGTTCTGCGTTCGGCGAGAAGTGACTGCGAACGAAGCTTGCTTCTTTTCTTACTGTTGCCGGCGCCAACTTTATTGATGTCACTTGGCAATCGGTAGAAAAACGTTGCTTTGTCCGTAGAGCAGGAAAAGCCAAACTGTTCATACGTTGGATCGCTGTCCACATTTCTAATGACTAGCGAAGAGTAATGCCAAGCGTGCATGTGCTCCTTCGCCGCTTTGATGAGTTTTGCCTTTGCGCTAAAGTTAGAGCACAATATGCCACCGTAATTATAAAAAGGCAGTGATACCAGTCTGTGTCCAAAAAATGACGACCGCATGCCAACAAGAGGTAGTACTCCAACTAAAACGCCACTTTCAAATGCTGCCAAAATGTGCACTTCATGATCATAAGCTTCTATTAGAGGCTCAAGATAATTTAGTGTCATATTGTGACCTGGTGGTGCATATTTATTAACAAAGGCATTGTAGTAGGCTACATCATCTTCATTTTTAATGTCTAGCGAGCGTAGCTCCATGTGTAGTGATTCCTTAAAGCATTATTCATGGCGAAAAATATCACAATATAACCAAATAATCATGTTTTTTTTTGCTGTTAGTCATGCTAGGATAGTGTAAAAATAGCTGACACTTATATTGTCGAGTCAGTTTTAATGTAATATAACTGCTAATAGGATAGGCATTATATGCGCACACAGTTGAACGCGGCTTTGTTTAAATGCATGGCAAGAACGCTGGCATCAAGATGGAACCCTGAAAACAAAGTGGCATCACTCTACTTCCATCACATTCACCGCAAAGGGAGAGACCCCTTTTCCCCGGATGACTTGGATATACCAGAGTTAGAGTCATTAATAGAAGTGTTAAGACAGCATTTTTTCTTTATTGGTGCAGATGAAGAGTTGCCAACACACGCGCCGGCAATTATGCTCACATTTGATGATGGGTATTTAGATAACCGGGAGGCGGCTGCCTTTCTCGAAGATATCGGGATTAAAGCTAACTTTTTCATCGCTTCTGCGGGTATGGAAAAGGGGTTTTTGTGGCAAGATGTATTATCGCGCTCATTCAAAATTGATGACAAAGAGGCCCTGAGAATAACAAAAGAGATCGCTGGCGACTTAAACGTAAAGTTAGGTCATATACCCATCAAGCGTAACGGTGACGAGAAAAGTGCGGCGCGAACGTTTCATGAAGTAGCGAGCTATGTAAAGTATTGGGCACCTCACGCAGTAGATGAACTGGAGAGCGCGTTGGTAGAGCTTTTTGGTGTGCCTTATCGGTGCATGCTGCAAGAGAATGAAGTGCACGAAATTTCGCGACGGGGACATGTAATTGGCGCACACACCCACAATCACCGTATTCTTACCACGTTAACTAAAGAGGAAGCGATAGATGAGGTGATGCGTTCTAAAGAAGCGTTAGAATCCGCCACCTTCAAGCCGGTTAAATGTTTTGCTTACCCGAACGGCGCACCGCAAAAAGATTTCACTGAACGCGATGTGGAAATCGTCAAGAATGCGGGCTTTTCTTGCGCATATACAACGCAAGATGGAGGTATCAGTGCCAACACTGATCCTTACCAGAGGGGACGATTTTTGCCATACCGGAGACACCCCCTGCTTCGTGCAATGTCTACAATTAAGATCGCGGGAGAATAGCGTGAAGAAAAAAGTGTTAATGGTGGCGTTTGAATTTCCTCCTTGCAATGGCGCATCTGTTCAACGTATATTCTCCGTGTATAAAGGGTTTATCGAGCATGGGTATGATGTTGATGTTGTTACCGCTAAACCTCACGCGTACGCCAAGACATCTAATGACCTATTTGAAACCATCCCTTCGGAGCAACTACGCCGCATTCATAGAACGATGGCGCTGGACGCACAAAGACATTTGTCAATAAAAGGTAAGCATATCGGTGTTACCGCTACACCAGATAGATGGGCGATGACATGGGTACCTTCAGCATCTAAGAAAGGAAAGCTGTTAGTAAAGAAAGCGCCTTATGACATTATCTGGTCAAGTGCCCCTATGGCTAGTGTTAACTTTATTGCATCGCGCTTAGTTTCATTTCATAGAAAAACCCACTCTTCACCTGTTTTATGGGTGGCCGATTATCGAGACCCCATTACCTACCTTCATCGTGAAGGGTATAAAACAAAAACAAGAAAAGAGCGCGTTGAAGCGAGTTTTGATGAGGCGGTTATGCGTGACGCCGACGTTATCACTGCGGCAACGCAAGGGATCCTTGAGCTTTACAAAGACTGTTACCCTGATGCCATGAAGAATATGAAAACTCATGTGATGACCAATGGCTTCATGGCTGACTTTATGGAAACTCAGCGGAAAGCGGTTCAAGATTCACCAAATGAAAGCGGTGGCATGTTTTTGAGTGGCGCAAAGAATTTGTATTATGCGGGTGTGTTATATACCGACGGACGCGATCCTGTGCCGGTATTAAGAGCATTATCTCGCGCCAATTCAGATGGCAAAAAAATGATCGCCCTCCATTTTCAAGGCAGTGGTAATGGCGAGGAGTATCGTGATGTCATTAATGAGTTGGAATTGCAAGATGTTGTGTTTTTTCACCCGGGCGTATCGCTAACCCAAGCAGTAAGAAATATGCTTTGTGCTGATGGGCTGCTTCTCATTCAAGACGAAAAGTTCAATCAGCAGATACCTGGCAAGCTTTATGAGTATCTTGCAAGTAATACAGGGGTCGTAATGAAAACCCCCAACGGGAGTGCATCTTCAATCGAGGGCGGCGCTTACGATAATGTTTGGCAAGGTTATTCAGAAGATGACATGGTCACTGCACTTAGAGCATGGCGCGACAATGAAGACAAAGTGCAGCGAGATGTTTCCGAGTTTTCTCGTGAAAGAAACGTTGCTGCAATGATTGAAAATATTCAAAATTTAACTGAGGGTAGTGACCGCGCTGCCAATGAGGATGATTTATGAAACACTTAATGTTACCGCTAATCTGGCTTGTGGCCGCTTTTGTTATCACGGGGTGTGCAACAAGTGAACTGCCGCCAAGCAAACTCCAGGGCGTCTCGATTGATGACGACGGTAATTACCTCTATAGGCTAGGTGTGGGCGATGAAGTCAATGTCTTTGTCTGGGCCAACAGTGAAGTTACAGGAGATTACCTTATTGGTCCTGATGGTAGGATTAATATTGCTTTGCTTTCTCCCATCCCTGCCGCAGGGTTAACAACCAATGAGCTGCAAAATAAACTGTCAGAGTCACTGTCACTTTACATTAAAGAGCCTCGCGTATCCGTTATGCTAAAACGTGCTTCTGGCAACATCAACGAACAAGTTAAGGTAATAGGTCAAGCAATTAAGCCCGCCGCACTTCCTTATAGGCATGGTATGACTGTGCTGGATTTGATGATTAGCGTAGGCGGTTTAAGTCGCTATGCTGCGGGCAATGACGCTAAACTTATTCGAGTGGTTGACGGCTCGCCAAAGCAATACAATTTACGATTGGAAGATTTGCTTGAAGATGGTGACATGAATGCAAATGTTGATTTGCTTCCTGGTGATGTAATCCGCATTCCAGAAGCGTGGTTTTAAGTTATGATTAGAGTTGCTGTGTTAGTTTTCATCTGTGCCTCTTTTGTGAGTAGCGCTGTTGCTCGTGTGGGTGTAAGTGATGATGAAAAAAGGTCAGAATGGACGTTTTCCCCTTCCATACACTTAGGCGCAGGACAATCGAAAGTAGACAGCCCCGTGCCTTCGTTAAACCGCAATAATTTTGTCATGCTTGGCCAAATAAACAACCAGATTGATTATACTGGCACTAAGTTGAACTCTACGTTAATTAATGAGCTTAAAGTTCAACGCTATTCTGAGGATGATGAATTCGACTGGGTTAATTCTAATTGGTTGTGGGAGAGCGAGTATAAGATGCGCGATGACCGCTTACAGTTCGCCCACTTGTTCATAAAGAAAATCCAACTTTTCGACACCGTTAGAGGTTCCTTTGCAGATGATTGGTACGCTAAGGATAATGGTGCTGTGCGTTATAGACGGAATTACAGAGTGAACTACCGCCTGCCAGTGAGTGCGCCAATTGATGCCAATATTCGCTACACGCACAACGATGTGGATCTTAAAGCGCCTGAGGTGTTTGATGAAGGCGCCCCGCAAGCTGGCGGTGACTTTGAACAACGCCGTCTTGGTGTGGAGTTTGGTCACTATCAAGGACTGCAAAAACTAAAGTGGCGCGTTAAAGCTAATCGTGATCTTTCTATCCGTCAGCGAGACAATCGGTTCTTGGTCTATGAGGCCAGAGGAAGAGTATCTTATCCTGTCTACGACGACTGGAATGCAGTCGGAACAGGGTTTTATTCTCAACATGAAAACCCTGATGGTTTTGAATACGGGTTAGAAAATGAAAAAATCCAATACCGCACCGTAGGTTTAGGTTTGGCATGGCAAGCACCATTGAAAGACAAACGGTTCCAGATCACACACGAGTGGGATCAAAGCAACGACCTTACGTTTTGGGGTGGCGAGATTGAGTGGCGTTTTTCCGAAAGGTGGGCCGTTACCGGGTTTATGTCTCGCCGATTTTATGGTGATGCAAGCGGTTTAGATATATATTATGATGTTGAACGAAATCGATTCAGCTTGAAGTATCAAGAAGCGGTGGAGATTGATTTCTTTTTGCTTCCAGATTCTGAACTCTTAGGGATCTACATCTGTGACATCCAAGAGGATCTTGATAATGAGTTTGACCCGGAACGATGCACTCTTCCTGAAGGGCTTAACACCAATGTTGGGCCTGATCAATACTTGTCAATACAGCGCCAAAATACATTTCCGGTAGAAGAGCGTTTGATCTTGCGCAGAGGCTGGGCTTTTAGGTGGGATTACTTAGGGCCTCGTTGGGCTCATACGATTTATGGTTTTGACAATGATCAAGAAGATCTTGAGTTTGATTGGCGGCAAGAGAATGTGGAAGGGTTGTTTGAAGGTGATTACCGTTTTGCGTCTAATTATTTCTTCAAGGTAAAATTTCATTTCCGTGGAACAGATTTACTTCCTTCAGAGCAAGGGACAAGAAATCGTTTCTACAGTCTAGGTTACCACCATGAGCTGAACAGTAAAGCAGATTGGTCAATTTCACTTATTCACGTCAATCAAGACAGTACATTTAATCAATTCTCATATGAAGAGAACCGCGTGTCGCTTGGATATACTCACCATTTTGGGAGAAACAACAAGCATCGCCGAGACTTATTCCAATACGAAACTAACCCGGGTGCCGTAGATTATGGTATTAATTCAGGTTGGTAGTTAACGTTTAAATGGCCTCAGCCATCTTCTCAGAGAAATTAAAAAGCCCCTTGATAGGGGCTTTTTATTCACATTTATTGCCTTGCTGTTACACCAACGGGTTTGATGCAGGCGTATTTTCTTGGATAGGTGAGTCCAGTTGCTCGCCAGGGAATTCATCTACAGGTGAAGTCGGGACGCCACTTTCAACCGCAGTGGTATGCTCCACATTGTTCTGAGTCTGAACCGATGCAGCTTGTGTATCTGGTGAGGTTGGCTGTTCGCTTACAGGCTGAGATAAATCTTGGCTTGGCGCTACAGGGGCAACCGCTGTGCTTTCCTCAGACTCTTCATCGTCGCCAGTATAAACGTCTTCACCTGGCAGTCGAGGCCAATCTTTGTGCGGTTGCTCAATCATTTCAACCGGCATTTGCGCCACGATAGACTGTAACTCACCTAATGCTTCTGACACTTCTTCATTGCTGAAAGAAACACCGTCTTTTTCAATCTTTATTTCAATACCTAGACCTTGGATCTTTGCGCGCAATGATGTCATTGTTTTATCAGGATTCTGACGCGTTCTGATGAAGTCAGATTTAAGATCAACAAGTGAAAATTCTGCTTTTCCGTTCACGATAGTGAACTTGAGTTGCGTTTTTGTGTCTGCCTCGAATGCTGAAATTTTATCTTGTATTTTTTCCAAGATGGCGCTCTTTTCAATGTTGAAATCAACCAGAGTGCTGATGGTGTCCTGAATACCTTCTAATCGAAGTTGATCAGCTTGTCGTAAAGCCATAAGTAGTCCCTTAATTAGGATGTTATAAATAAAGCCATATCCGGCTATCTCGTGAACTTGGAGTATATCACATTTGATAAAAAACGGCTTGGCAACGTGTCGCCATGGATTGTGATTTTAAGGATGCAATCAGCCTGACTTCTAAAATAAAGTTGACAAAGCTTTGTTATAGTGGTAAAAGTGGATGAGGTTAATTACGGAGTAATCCTATGACTATTAAAGCTATAGGGATTGGAGCGATAATCACAATCATGTCATTTTCGGCAGGATTTCTATCGCACAACCATCTTGTCACCCAAGCGATGGAACGCTCAAATGAAAAGATGAGCGATTTTGACGCTAAGGCCATTCCAGTAGTGCTAAAGTCTGACGCAATTGAGTTGGCTAAGTTTGAACAATCAATGGGAATATCTCGCCACCGTGATGAGTGTGGTGTAACACTGCTCATCAAGGGAGAAAAGCTTTACTCAGGAGGTAAAGTTAATTTTGATGTGTTTGCCAGATATATAGATAAAAACGACGAAGACAAAGCTTACTTAATGCTGCATAAAATCATCAGAGATTTTACGCATGTTGAAAGCACATGTCGTAATTTCGTTTGATGACGCAACGCATAATTAAAGTCGCGTTATCTTTGTGATAACATTATCTATAAACCTTTATTTATTGAGACTAACAATGAGAAAAACGCTGCTTATTTTTTTTGCTGTAACACTAAGTGCATGTATCGACACTGGATCAGAGCCAATGCGTGTCGATGACGCTTTAGTCAAATACCAAGTAAGTGAGGCGAATGCTGCATTTCTTCCTAGCTACTCAGATGTCCAACAAAACTACCGCTTATCTCACATCAAGAGCATGCCGAAGTTTGATGATGTCACAGAGACGATGACGTTAACAACAGCCTCTGGCTTTGTCGTAAATGTTGATGCAAGAGATGACGTCTCCTCGCATTGGAGTGAAGGCAGAATGGTCTACCTCATTAGAGTGCCCCGGGAAGGCAACGACGAACAATTAGGTTGTGTGATGGGGATTAGAGGCGCCGTATGCTTGCCTGTAAAAAGCGTGGACTTAAAAGTCTAGCGTATGCGAATTAAAAGCGCTGTTGACATAAGTCAGCTTGGCCCCTCAGCTAAAAAACAGATTGAGGACGTCCTGAAAGAGCAGGGAGGCTTCAACAATAAACGCCGCGCATCCAGTGAGAAAGATCTTGTAAAGAAAAGTAAAAAATTAAAAGTCGAGCCTGATGGTTCAGATTCAGTTGCCAGCAAAAGCACAGCAAAAAAGAAAAAGAAACCCTCTCGGGTCATGAAGACTACCGAAGGTTTAAATTATTGCAAATGGCCTTCGACAGATCCTTTTGTTTCAGTCTATCAAATGTTGGAAAGAAAATTCGGTCGTTTTGATGACGGCGGTTTACTGTTGACTGAGATGATCATCGAAGGTGGCGATTGCAATTGGCGCTTCGACATGGTGATCCTACCTGAGCTTGAAGAGATGGAAATTAAACATTTCGATGGGCGAACAAAAAACGCTCTCGTCGGTGCGCCGTTAGTGACGATTGAAGCCGATGGATTCGGTTTTCACCGTTCAAAGTCAGCCTTTCAAAATGACAGATCGAAACAGACTCATGCACTTAAAAATGGCTTCACTGTCAAGCGTGTTACAACCGATGATGTAAGAAGTCGCTTTGGCAGTATTGGACGTGATGTTGATGAGATACGAGAGAACCTTTGCATTTATCGAAATGATTATAAGATAAGGCGAAAGGGGAAGACGCAGTATGTCTTTTCATGGGTGCAAGGAAACACTAATCATGGCTAAAGGGTTGATTATAAAACCGGAATGGCTTGATAAGATATTTGATCAAGGGAAGTGTTGGGAGATGCGCTCCACAATGACGAAGCACCGAGGGAGAACGTACCTTATTGCGTCTGGGAGTGGTATGATTACAGGTGAATGCAATATTGTAGATGCGTTCCCCATTACGGAAAATGATGCGATGTTAAATAAAAAATGCCATCAAGTGGATGATTTGTCGCTATTAAAGAAATGGCGTTTCGCATGGGTGTTAAAAGATGTTGTGAAATATAAGACACCGATTCCCTATTTTCACCCTCAAGGCGCTGTGATTTGGGTCAACCTACCTAATGATATTGTTGGTC
>CETM01034647.1_pt1 | contig 14929 bp, 11 predicted proteins | sample 361451 | NCBI WGS metagenome assembly CETM01 (sample SAMEA2622690, study PRJEB7988) | marine metagenome | isolation source: saline water (ENVO:00002010), including
GTTATTCGTGACTCTAAATACTATTTAGATATGCTAGCTGAGTTAGTCGACGCCTTAGATGATGCTATTTCACAGAAAGTGAAAATGACCCAGTACGTGGATAAACTGATGAAGAAGAAGTTTAAGACGTATGTGCGGCTTAAGAGTGATGATAAGAAAGAACATTAAAACTGATTAAAGCCACCAATGCTTTCATTGTTGTTAGTTGTATTTTCATTTATGTTGCTAACAGCGTTTCTACGATTATTTCTAGAGTGGCTAGGATAGTAACGAAACGTTAAGAGTACTCGTCGCTCTTGGTAATCATTGGTCGAACTACTTGTTTGAAAGTCTCTGTATTGACCTTCAATATAAAAGTTTACAGATTCATTAAGTTGATAATAAAGACCAATAGAGCCTAAATAACTTCTAGAGCCTTCATCTAAACTATCAAAAGCATCAAATGCTCGGTCTGAGTGAACAACTGCTGCACGCCCTCTTACCGATGTTTTTACACCTATTCTCATATTAATAGTGCCTGAGGCAGCGTGTTGAAGCGTGTCGTTTTCACTACCTAAAAACGTTGTCTGTGTTCTACGTCCCTGCAAAGACAAAGTCAGGCGGTTGAATTGGTAACCGGCGTTCATTATCCAGCTTTTTCTAACCCTGTCTTCATCGTTGATATTGTCTTGAAAAGTTGAAAGATCTTCGAATTGTTCTCCTGGTTGAAGAACATAAGAAAGCGTATCTGGTATAAAACAATCATCGACAGTCAAATAATTCGTTGGGCAAACGAAAACACCACCGATGCTTGAATCAAAAATTGAAGATGTCGACGTGACTTCTTCATTATATCGCGATGAAATCCTGAGTTTTCTACTTGCATAATTAAACGCAAGCGAATTTCTATCGCCATAGAAATCCTGATCTCTACTGCCCGTTAAAGAAGTTCTTGGACTCAGTCTTAGCCTGAAGTTTATTGAATAAAAACTATCACCTCCAGTATCAGAGAAGCGGCTTTGTTCATCTATTTTGTTATACAGTAATCCTACGAAGTTTTCGTTGACGCTGTACCTTAGCCCGAAGCCATAAGAACTAAATGTATCATTAGAAGACGTTATACTCTCGAATCGCTGTTTAGACTCTCTATAGTTCATCAAAAAATCTATACTTTCGATTAATTGATACTGAATATTAGCGTCCAGCGATCTACGTATCGATTCAGTATTATCTTCACGATCTGTTTTGCGAAAAGTCGTGTTGACATTCCAGCCCAATTGAGAAAATCGTTTTCCGCTTCTGATATTGAATCGAGAGTTATAGTTTGTGTTTTCAAATGAAGATTCACTTGTAGAAGAACGTTCACTTTCGAAAATACTTCCAATTGCGCGTCCTGAAATTGATACCCACCCATTTTGTGCATTGTTTAATTCAAAACCGATATTGTTGCTTCTAGTTTTTGTTTGATTCTGGGGCTGTGTAGCTAGATCATCAATGAGCAACGTGGATGAATTAATTGAATTATAAGACTGATTACCGTAAGCAATCAGAAAAACGTTAGACTTGAGCGCTTCATACCGAGTGTTGTAATTCCCTGCCCAAAAGTTTTCATTTTCACTTTGCCCCTCGAGGTCTCTATAAAAATACCTATTGGTAATTGACGCAAAGCTAGATAACCTTGAGCTCTGATAAGAAAGGGCAGCGCTTGTAGATAGTTCAAGGTAACTTGAATCAATGGGACCATTTTGACTCGACTCAGAGTACGCTGCGGTCGAGCGAATATTGGGTATAAAGTCCAACTCTGATGCTCTGACAAGACCTGGTGTACCTAAGTTGAGCAAAACCAGACCAAATATATAAAGTCCTTTTTTATCCATTTATCCTGTCTCGTTATTACCATAATAGTAGCCGTAGTAACCAGGGCCTTGATCATTCGATAGTGACTTATTTACAACAATACCGATTGCCATATTAGGGTCTAGGTGTGCTACTGCATTCTTTATGTCGTGAAGTTTACTTTTACCTTCTTCACATACCAGTAAGGCTTGCCCTGCTAAGTTAGCCAAAACAGAGGTTTCATTTATTCCCAACAAGGGGGGAGTATCAATGATGACTATTCTGTCTTTATATCGAGTGGAAAATTCATCAATGGTTTTTTGCATTATTTCGCTAGCTAACAATTCATTTGAAAGTCTGTGCGGCTTTCCCGCGCCAATTATTTTCAGATTAGGTATATTAGTAGACTTCATGACATCCGAAACCGAAGATTTTTCGCCTAAAAGATACTCAATTAGTCCTTCTTTATTCTTGAGCCCTAAGGTATTCATTACATTTGGACGTAAAACGTCTGCATCAACTAATAGAACTGTTTTGTCTTGTTCTGAGGCAATGCTTAAGGCGAGGTTAACTGCCGAAAATGTCTTTCCTTCGCCTGGTTTTGAGCTCGTAACCATTACAATATTACTACGCTCAAGTGTCTTAGCTAGTGGACCGAACGCATTCGAAATAACTTTTCGCTTTATTGCACGAAATTCTTCGTTGATTATTCTTCTTTCCGCGCTATGGTCTACCATTCCCTTCTGGCTAAGGTATTCCATATCTAAAACTATATCAGGCTCACCTTCGTAATTTCGTATTTCCTTTGAGGGTACGTCTTTTGCATTTAACTCAGCTTGCACTTCATGAGTATCAGTCTTCCCAGCATGACTTTCGTCGCTAGTTTCTATGCTTTTATCCGACCGTTTCTTCGCTAAAGCTTTTTCAATAGTACTCATGCTATAAACCGCTGATAGATATTAATGTTTAGAAGTGTAGCCAAGACTAGAGAGGCATACACTGTCAATAGTATGGATGATGAAAGAAGAAAGATGAATAAGTTTCGCGAGTTTCTTCTCTTTATATCTCTAGCGTCTATATTAGCGACAGAGCCATAAACAGGAATATTTACGATTGAAGAGAGTTGCTGTGCTCTCATTAAAACAGGCGAAAACTGAGACAATAAAAATGCCAACCCTAAACCGCTGACAAAGCCAAAAACTAAAACACCCGTATACAATAATATTCTGTTAGGACCCGATGGTTGTCGTGGCATTGTAGGTGGAGATATTACTCTAAACTTAAGGTCGTCGTCTGAAATATCTGCCTTTTTACCTAGTTCAGCTGAATCTTGGCGAGATAAAAGCTCTTCATACTTAGCTTTTATAATACCATAGTTCCTGTTTAACGACTTTTGTTCAAGTTCCAGTTGCGGCACAAAATCTATTTTAGTCTCTAATTCTAAAATCTTAGTTTCGAAATCTTCTTTACGTATATTTAAAGAAGCTAGTTGACTCTCAAGTTGGCTGATGTCTATGGATAAAGGATTGTCTATGGACATGCTAGTAGCGTTTTCTAGACTAGCAATGTAGGACTTTATTTCGTTATCCCTTGATTCATTTAAACGAGAAAGCAAGCTTTTAGCCTCAATGACATCCGGATGTTCGTCTGTAAAACGTAGCTTTAGTTCGTCTAATTTGTTTTCAAGTGACTGGATTCTTGCATCATATCTAGTGGGAATTAAGCTGCCCGCTGAGCCTTGGTCTCCAGAGCTTTGCATTAACTGCAAATTACTCTTCAAAGACTCTATCTGACTTTCAACCTCTCGAATTGTTCGATTGGTCTCATTTAGGTTCGATTCTGCTGCTTTGAGTCGAGAATAATAAGATCCAGTTTCGGGAAGAATATCAGAATATTTTCTCTTGAAATCGGCAACTCGCATTTCGGCTTCAATAAGCCTTTGTTCATATTCATCGATTTGTTGCTGCAGGAATTGATAGGCAGAATCAGATTCAACTCTGCTTTTACCGAGACTAGTCTCGATTAGAAGATTTAACGTTTCCTGAACCACGTTTTTGGCAACATTAGGGTTTTCGTGCTTGAAGGAAATGTTAAATATGTTTGACCGACCTCCAGAGCCTATTTTGATGTCGCTCCCTAGTTGGCTAATCAACTCGTCAAATGCACCAGGCCCAATTACTGTTATGTCTAAATCCGTTTCCCTAGCAATTCGCTCTAAGTTTTCTCTGCTTTTGAGTGTTCTTGCGATCAAGCTTATTTCCTGAGACTGGTTCGGGTTTATAATTAAACCTCTTAATAGCGGGGCGAGCATAGAGCGAGTGTCAACATGAACTCTCGCTGAGCTTGAATAAGTATCAGGAAGGGCTACGATATAAGCAAAACCTAAAGGACAGATAACCCAAGAAGTAAGAAGGATATAACGTTTTTTTATCCATATACCCTTTATATAGTCTAATACTTGGGCATACAACTGCTGTAAATCTAACATCTAATGTTCTTCCTAGAACCAAGCTTCCGGTATAATTATAATGTCGCCCGGCAAAATATCGACATTTTTAGAAATGTCTCCATCTCTTATGAGGTCGTCGATAAAAATCCGATAGGTTTTCTGCCGACCATCAACAGTCCGAATAAGTTGGGTGTTATTGCCATTCGCGAATTCAGTTATACCACCAACCGAAATCATAAGGTCTAAAAGCGTCATATTCTCTTTATAGTTTACTGCTTTGGGGTTGGTAGCTTCTCCAATCACCCTAACTTGCTCACTAAATGGGCCGACGTACCCTCCGATTGTAACGGACACGCGCGGATTATTGATGTAAACGCTTAGTTTTTCTTCGAGTTCTCTGGCTAGTTGCGTAGGTGTGCGGCCTGTCACCTCGATATCTTCAATTAGTTTTGTCGTAATCATGCCGTCTGGGCGCACAGAAAATGAACCAGAAAGCTCTGGGTTCCTCCATACAAAGATATTGACGGAGTCCCCTGGGCCAATTAGGTAACGATAATCATTGATATCGCTAGTAAGTGAGGGGTGAATAGTTGCCTCTGGAAGTTTTGAGTTGGAAGAACAACCCAGCACAGTAACCACAGTACAAAATACAACTAACGACCTCAAAGCAAACGTTTTACAGTTCATTGCAGCACCTTTTAATTTTATTCCATGTCGTATTCTGACGGTTCATACAAGACAAACGCCAAAAGTATTGTTAACTTATTTGTCACTTATAGCAAGCCATTACCGCAACATTGTTTTTCATCGCTTAGTCAAACATTGTCTAAGTGAATTGAAAATTTATATCATGTTTTCTTGTTGTATTTTAATGTAGTATTTAGTTACATACTTTTTTAAACTCAGGCGCTACGGAATAGCAATTAAATGGCAGTTAACAATAAAAGGCATAACAAGCGTTCAAACCTTCTAGTTCTCTGTGATCTCATATCTTTAAGTTACATTTCTTATCTGATATTAGTGATATTAAGAGCTTATTATCCTTCGCTATCTAACGAAGCAGCAGAGAGTGTAACATCAATAGCGATCGTGAACGGGGTATTTGCGTTTGTAGTTGTCGTTTGCATGCTGTCTGTCGGCCTATACGAAAGTAAGCTAAGAGAGACATTCAGGGGAATTATCAGAAGAATATTCGTAAGCGTTGGTTTAGCTTACTTTTGTGTTGAGATAATGACTTCTGTTTTGCTTAACGGTTTGGTACTGCACGCCTACTTTTTGCCTACAGCAGCCTGTTCCTCAATTGTCATTCTTGTTGTCCTTAGATATTTTACTACTCGGCTCGGTCTTCTTGGCCTTGGAAAGACCAGAACATTGGTCATAGGTGCTGGGGAGAGGGCGTCTATTATAGAAAAAAGAATGCGCAGAGATGTCGACAGAATCGGGTTTGATTTAGTCGGGTTCGTTCCAGTGCCAGGAGATAATCGAGAAGAAGGTATAAAAAAAGAAAAGATTATCCATCTCCAACTTAACGGGGGTTTAAGGCAATTTATTTTCGATAATGATATCGAGGAAGTAATAATCGCTTGCGACCAACGTCGTGGTACATTACCAATAGATGCATTGTTTGAGTGTAAGCTAAGAGGAACAGAAGTTACAGAGCTTCTAGACTTCATGGAAAGAGAGACTGGACAAATCGTAGTCAACCTTATGTATCCATCGTGGGTGATATATTCTAATGGCTTCACAACTCAAAACTATTTACGAGACTCTCTCGATTACGGTGTAAATGCTCTCGTGGCATTTACAATTCTCATGTTCACTTGGCCATTTATGTTACTCACCGCACTGATTATCTACTTAGACGATGGCTTTAGAACAGGTACTTCTGTTTTTTATAAGCAGGAGCGAGTGGGCTTAAACGGAAAACTATTTCAAATCATCAAATTCAGAAGTATGCGACCTGACGCAGAAAAAGACGGTGCTAAATGGGCAAGCAAAAATGACGATAGGGTAACACGCATTGGTCATTTTATTAGGAAATATAGAATCGATGAGCTCCCGCAATTAATCAACGTGTTCAAGGGTGAAATGGCTTTTATAGGACCAAGACCAGAGAGACCTGAATTTGTAGAACAGTTGGTTCGTGAAATCCCGTATTATAATCAACGACATAACGTTAAACCTGGATTGGCGGGTTGGGCGCAGTTGAATTATCCGTATGGGTCTTCTGTAGCGGATTCAATGGAGAAGCTAAAATTCGATTTGTATTATGTTAAGCATCAAAGCTTACTGTTAGACCTACTTATTTTGGTAAGGACAACTGAGATTGTGCTCTTCGGGCGCGGTAGATAAATATATTTGTGTGAGATACCTCTAGTGAAGAATGCAATGACAGTCGATGTCGAAGACTATTTTCAAGTTTCGGCATTCGAAAAATCCATTACCCAAAATGAATGGGCGAAGCTTCCAATGAGGGTGGGAGACAACACAAACAGACTTCTAGATATCTTTGCAGAGCATAATGTGAAGTCGACATTTTTCTGTTTAGGGTGGGTTGCTGAAAAGTGTCCGTCTGTTATTCAAAGGATTGTGAAAGAGGGGCATGAACTTGCGAGCCACGGATACGATCACACAAGATTGAATAATCTTGATAAACCAGGATTTATCGAAGACGTTACGAAAAGCAAAACCATTTTGGAAGATATAGGTGGCGTTCAAATACTGGGTTACAGGGCACCAAGTTTTTCGGTAAACGAAAAAACTCAGTGGGTTTATGAAACCTTGGTTGATTTAGGGTTTGTTTATTCGTCAAGCACTTACCCTATAGTACATGACCTTTATGGGGTACCCGACTGGCCAAGGTTCAAATATCAGCGCCCTGAAGGCATTGTTGAAATACCTATTCCAACGCTAAAGGCGAAAAGTGCAAACAAAGGCATTGGTGGCGGAGGATATTTCCGCCTATTTCCTTACTGGCTGTCTAATCGACGTATCAGCCGTTTCTTACAGACAGAAAATGAACCGTACAACTTTTATTTCCACCCGTGGGAAATAGACGTGGATCAGCCAAGAGTTGCTGGCCTTTCTCTTAAGTCTCGCTTTCGTCATTATGTTAATTTAGGCCGTATGGAAAGTAAGCTACATCGCCTTTTATCAGATTTTTCTTGGGGAACAATGGCTGATGTCTACGGTATAAAGGAAGACCAATGTCGCAAAGAGTTTGTAAGTTAACTTCGGCGTCGGCGGAACAGGCTCGCTGGAACGCATATGTTGAAAATCACAGCGAAGGCAGCTTTTTCCATCTGTCGGGTTGGCGCAATGTCATAGAGCGTGTATATCGCCACAAGTGCCATTATCTATACGTGGAAGCTAATGGCATGATCTGTGGGCTGCTTCCGCTTGTAGAACAAAAAAGTAAATTGTTCGGCCATACGCTTATTTCTACCCCTTTCTGTGTATATGGCGGCGCGATAGCAGACAGCGAAAATATCCTGTTAACATTGGAAGAAGCAGCTGCTGACCTAGGTAAGCAACTGGGTGTTGATTACCTTGAATTGCGCTACACAATGCCGCGAGAAAATAATCCTAACCTAACCTTAAACTGCAACCATTCAACTTTTTTAATGGCGTTAGCAGACGATGAACAAGCCATTCTCCAGTCTATTAAGAAAAAACAACGGGCGAATGTACGGCAGTCTTTAAAGAACAACTTAGTTGCTGAAACAACTACTGATTTTGATGCCGTACACCGAATTTATTCAGAAAGCGTGAGAAATCTGGGTACACCGGTTTTTCCCAAGAAATATTTTAAAGCGCTAAAAGATGAATTTGGAGAGCAAGTAGAGTGCTTATTAATTAAAAAAGATGACGAGGCGGTTTCGGCGGTTTTATCATTTTATTTCAAAGATTCGGTCTTGCCGTATTATGGAGGCGGAACGCCGGATGCACGGCAATGCAGAAGTAATGACTTCATGTACTACAACTTAATGTGCCGAAGCAAACTTCAAAAAGGGTGCACTACATTTGATTTTGGACGCAGCAAAAACGGCTCTGGCTCGGGTAACTATAAGAAAACATGGGGTATTCAACCTCGCCCATTGTATTACTATTGCCAATTAATCAACGCTGACTCGCTGCCTAATTTGAGTCCCGATAACCCTAAATACAAAGTGTTTATTAGCACATGGCAAAAGCTGCCTTTGTTTGTAACAGAGCGACTTGGCCCTTTTTTAAGCAAATACTTGGGATAGCATCGTGTGTAAGCAATACATGTAAGGGAATGTGTGGAAGTGAAGAACAAGGCAATTCACCAATATATAGTGGTTTCAACCCTGCTTTTTATGGCGTGGTTTGGTGTTTATTTCAGTACTATCGAGCACATGCTAACAGTATGGAGTAACTCTGAAACCTATAAGCATTGCTTTTTTATTATTCCCATATCCCTTTATATCTTATATGAAAAAAAGCATCTCCTTAGTCGCCTTCATTATGAACCTGTTTGGCTCATGCTGTTGCCTCTTCTGGGCGTACAGACGCTATACGTTCTTGGTGATCAGCTTTCTATTGGCCTTGTAACCCATTTTTGTGCAGTCAGTAGCTTTATCCTCATAGTATGGACCGTTATAGGGCACAGCGCATTCCGCGTTGTTCTTTTCCCTTTATTTTATTTGTATTTCTGTGTGCCATTTGGCGAAGAATTTGTGCCTCAGTTACAAATTATTACGGCCGACATTAGTACTGCTTTGCTGAACGCAGTTAACATTCCTGTCTATCGTGAAGGGCTTTATTTGTATCTGCCTAATGGCACATTTCACGTTGCAGAAGCCTGTGCAGGTATTAGATTTCTAATTGGAACATTTTCTTTAGGTGTGCTTCTCGCTTACTTAAACTATCAAACGCTTTGGAAACGAGCTGTATTTATATTTATCTGCGTTTTGGTGCCGGTTATCGCCAACGGCATTCGCGCCTTTGGTATTATGGTCATTGGCTACTTATCAAATATGAAGCACGCTGTAGGTGCTGATCATCTGGTGTACGGTTGGTTTTTCTTTTTGTTTGTTTTGGCCTTGTTGTTTTTTATTGGAAATATTGGGGCGGAGCCATCGCCCACGCGCAAAAATAGTGCGGCTTCGCTAAGTGTTCACGTGAAATGGTTTCCTCTTGTTTCTGTGTTTGTATTATTGCTCTCTTCCTCACTGGTATTATCCGGTTTGAGTAAAGATATAAACTACGTATCACAGCCTTTAGAGCGACACCTAGCCCAGTTATTCTCTTCGGTGGACTCGCGTGACATATTGTGGAGTGTCGGTGATGAAGCCAATGTGCAGCCTACGTGGACCGGACATATCGAGGAAATTCCGGTTAGCATAACTTATCGAACAGACCAGAATGATGATGAACTAGTGAGTTCACTTCATCGTGCATTCAACGAAGATCATTTTAGTTTAATTGAGGGGCCTGAACATCGGTCATTTAGTAATTATGCTTATCGCAAATTAAAAATTCAAAATGTGTCTGGCAACACCCGAACGCTATTAGTTTTTTATAAACTTGAAACATTACTTGATGCTTCACCGCTGCGCATAAAGTGGAATCAGTTGCTTGCGAAGCTTGCAGGCAAACGCGCAGACGGTTTTTATATTGTAGCTGAGGTGCCGACAGGAAGCACTGAACAACGCGTGTTACAAACGCTGTCACGCTTGACGTTACCCCCGAATAATACTGAAACTGGCAAGGCAAATTATAATGAATAAAAAAGTCGTCCATGTTGTTTACAGTTTACACATAGGGGGCCTAGAACGTGTTTTAATTAACACGATCCTCAGAATGCCAATGACTTTTCAACATACTGTAGTCTGTCTAACAGAATATTCCGATGACTTTGCTCGCTTATTACCCGCTTCAGTTAAGGTTAAGTCGTTAGGAAAAAAAGCGGGGCAAGACTGGTCAATTTTCAAGAAATGGGCAACGCTTTTGCGTTCCACAAAGCCAGATGTAGTTCATACGTACAATTTGGCAACACTGGAAATGCAGGTGGTTGCAGCATGTATGCGCGTGCCTGTGAGGATCCATGCTGAGCATGGACGCGACATTTATGATCCCAAAGGGCAGAATAAAAAATATTGGTGGCTGAGGCGTTTTGTCTCTCCTTTCGTGCATTCTTGGGTAACCGTGTCAGGCGAATTATTTGAATGGCTTATTGATACGGTAAACATTCCTCAAAGAAAAACGCGACTCATAAGAAATGGGGTAGATACCGACCTTTATGTTCCAGCAATGGATAAGCCAAAGGACTTTATTATTGGTCATGTTGGACGACTCAGCCCGATTAAAAATCAAGTGTTATTAGTGGATGCGTTTAACTTGGCGTGTTCATTGAGCAAAGCGTTTGCAACTTGCAGTAGGCTACAAATTGTCGGCGACGGCGAGTCGCGCGAGGTACTAGAGGCGCGCGTAAAACAGGGCAACAACAAAGCACCGATAGAACTGCTGGGCATGCGTTCTGACATGCCTGCTGTCTATCAAGGGTTTACTGTTTTTGCTATGTCATCATTAGGAGAAGGCATTCCAATGACGCTTCTGGAAGCCATGGCATGCGGTATTCCCGCAGTAGTAACCAATGTAGGCGGAATGCCCGAGGTTATCAGTGCAGAAGAGGGGGTTGTTGTGCCCTCTGAAGATGTGAACGCGATGGCAGAGGCGTTTCTGCAGATGTTTACCAACAACATGGAAACGCAACAAATGTCGACGGCGGCAAGAGCCAAAGTGATATCGCAATTTGATGAAGCCAAAATGGTTGCTGACTATTTGGCTTTGTATAACCAGTGAGAAAAAGGCATGTGTGGAATAAGCGGTATATTTAACTTTAGCGAGACGGCGCCTATCTCTCAAGAACATTTAAAGAGTATGAATACCACTCAATCGCATCGTGGTCCCGATGCGGAAGGATATTTTTTTGGTGATGGTGTTGCGCTTGGCCATCGCAGGCTGTCTATCATTGACGTTTCTGGCGGGGGCCAGCCCATAGTTAGTGAAGATAAAAACGCCGTTATTGTTTTCAATGGTGAAATTTTTAACCACTCGCAAATTGCCGATGAGCTAAAGGCAAAGGGATACCATTATCAAACGCACAGCGACACAGAAACCATTCTACATGCATGGCGTGAGTGGGGAGTAGAATGCTTACACAAACTACGCGGCATGTTTGCCTTTTTAATTTGGGATGAAAAACTAAAACAGCTCTTTGTTGCCCGTGATCGCCTAGGAGTAAAGCCACTTCACTACGCTTTACTCAATAATGGTACGGTACTATTTGGCTCAGAGATTAAAGTGCTTAAAGCCCACCCAGATTTTGACCGTTCGCTTGATTATACCGCCGTTGAAGATTACCTCACTTTTGGTTATGTGCCTGATCCAAAGAGTATTTACCGCAATGTAAAAAAGCTTCAAGCGGGGCATTATCTTTTATTTCAACAACGTAAAGGTGAGGCCGGTTCAGCAACATTGCCTACCCCTGTTCAATACTGGGACCTGCCTTGGGACGCACCGAATCACGAAGATGCAGAGGAAGCGAAGTTAATCAGTCAATTCAGAGAGTCGGTAGATATACGGCTTGAATCTGAAGTGCCCCTAGGCGCCTTTTTGTCAGGCGGCGTTGATTCTAGTGCCGTGGTTGCCATGATGGCTGGGCTGCAATCAACACCTGTTACAACGTGTTCTATTGGTTTTGATGTGCCTCAGTACAATGAGTCGGAGTTTGCTCGTATAGTCTCAGACAAGTACAAAACGTTACATCATTGTGAAGTGGTTAATCACGAAGACTTTGAACTTGTTGATAAAATGACGCAGCTGTATGACGAGCCCTATGCTGATTCATCATCGCTACCGACCTATAAAGTGTGCGAACTCGCAAGAAAACATGTAACTGTGGCGCTTTCTGGAGATGGTGGTGATGAGTTGTTTGCTGGTTATCGACGTTACAGGCTGCATCTGAACGAGCAAAAGGTTCGCGATGCAATTCCGCTTTGGATCAGAAAACACATATTTGGATTTCTTGGAAAGTACTACCCAAAGCTAGATTGGGCGCCACAATTTTTAAGAGCGAAAACCACCTTTCAGTCGCTGTCGATGTCATCGTCACAGGCGTATTTGAACAGTATGAGTAAACTGCGCAAAGACGAGCGAAATGCCCTGTACAAAGAACAATTTAAAACAACGCTAAACGGCTATAATGCTGGCAAAGTGTTTGAAGATGTTTTAGATGGAAAGGTATTTAAGGATAAATTAAAAGAAGCACAGTATTTAGACTTTAAAACATGGGTAACAGGCGATATTCACACCAAAGTTGATAGAGCGAGCATGGCTCACGGACTTGAGGTACGTGTACCTTTGTTCGATCACAAATTCGTGGAATGGGCATTTAGGCTACCATCAAGCGTCAATCTAAAAAACGGCGAAGGTAAGTATTCGTTTAAGAAAGCACTGGAACCGTTTTTACCCGATGACACGCTGTACAGAAAAAAAATGGGTTTCAGTGTACCGCTTGCTGAATGGCTAAGAGGGCCGCTACAAGACAAAATGCTATCGCTATTGTCATCTGAAGCAGTAAAAAAGCACAATATTTTCGAGCACAATGTGTTGATGACAAAAGCGCAAGAACATATAAGCGGGCGTTACGACCATTCAGCGTCGCTATGGACAATAATGATGCTTTGCCAATTTCTAGTGAAAGAAGAAGCGAGTAAGTAATGAAAACCCCGCTTCTTTTTCTTTGTCATAGAATGCCTTTTCCTCCTAACAAAGGCGACAAAATAGCAACGTTTAACTTAATGAAATATTTAAGTAAGCGATTTGATTTGTATTTAGGTTGCTTCATTGATGACGAGTTTGATTTTCAGTACAAAGACGAAGTAGCTAAGTACTGCAAAGAAACGTGTTTTATTGATATTTCTAATAAGCGCTACATAGTGAGCGGCATTCGCTCACTAGTAGCCAGAACACCCGTGTCAGTAGAACATTACAAAAGCGCTAGCCTACAAAAATGGGTTGACCATGTAGTAACAGCGAACGACATCGATTACCTGTTCGCCTATTGCTCAAGCGTAGCGCAGTTTATTACGCCAGCCAGATTTGCTAACAAAAAGCGCGTGCTTGATATGTGCGATGTTGATTCAGACAAGTGGCGACAGTACTGCGAGAATAAGCCGCTGCATTCGAAGTTAATTTACGGTCGGGAATACCGGTTGCTAAGTGATTACGAGCAATTTTTGCTTCGCGAATTAGACGGCATAACGCTTGTTACTGATGAGGAGCGTGAACTATTTCGTAAATTATCCCCTCAGTCTTATTCACAAAAAATATCAACGCTGAGTAATGGCGTTGATATTGCCTATTTCTCACCTGACGCCGAGTATGACTATACCGACCAACCACAATGTGATGGGCCGTCTATTTGTTTTACCGGTGCAATGGATTATTGGGCAAATGAAGACGCTGTGGTGTGGTTTGCCGAACATGTGTGGCCAGAGCTGAGTAAGGCATGCCCTAACTTAACGTTTTATATAGTGGGCGGAAACCCCAGTGAGCGAGTGAAGGATATTGCCAACCTTGAAAATGTTATTGTTACCGGCAGGGTAGTTGACGTAAGGCCGTTTATTGCGCATGCAACCGTTTGTGTTGCAACATTGCGCATTGCCCGAGGCGTACAAAATAAGGTGCTGGAGGCAATGGCAATGAATAAGCCTGTCGTTATGACAAGCATGGCGCAAGAGGGCATAGCACTTCCATCGTCACAACAATCTTTTGTTCAAGACACGCCATCGGCTGTGCTTAGCGCAATAAAACAGCTGCTTGAAGCGCCTGAGCTAGCGCGCAGCATGGGCAAGAAAAACCGAGAGTGGATTGAAACGCACTATAGTTGGGATGGGGCGCTTAAGCCGCTAGACACTATTTTTCCTAGCGACACATTGTGAAAATAAAGCATGAATATACTTACCGTTAGCACCCTATATCCGAACAGTAATGATCCCAAACATGGTATTTTTGTTCATACACGACTAAAACACTTACTGAGTCGCTACCCAGATATCAGTGCTAAAGTAATAGCGCCTGTGCCTTGGTTTCCTTTTTCAAACAAGGTATTCGGCGAATATAGTAAATATGCAAATGTGCCAGAAAAAGAGGTGATTGACGGCATAGAAGTCTATCACCCTCGCTACATTGTAGTGCCTAAAATCGGCATGTATATAACGCCTTATTTTCTGCAATTAGCTATCAAAAAAGCGGTAAAGCAGGTGCAAAAAACGTTTGCCGTTGATGTGATTGACGGACACTATTTTTTTCCAGATGGCATTGCAATACAGCGAACAGCTGAGGCATTAGCCTTACCATTTACGTGCACGGCACGAGGCACAGATATTAATCTTATTCCATCGTACCCCAAAGCCCGTAAGATGTTGCACCGCGTTTTTCAGCGTGCGGCGCATATGATGAGCGTTTGCCAGGCGTTAAAAGATGAAATGACGCAGTTGGGCGTGCCAAGTGAGCGCGTTTCTGTCATGCGCAATGGCGTTGACTTAGCGCTGTTTTCACCGAGTACTAACGAAGAGCAAATCGCACTTAAACAAAGCCATAAGCTAACCACACAATACCTTGCTATTTCGGTAG
>CETM01184090.1_pt1 | contig 14918 bp, 10 predicted proteins | sample 361451 | NCBI WGS metagenome assembly CETM01 (sample SAMEA2622690, study PRJEB7988) | marine metagenome | isolation source: saline water (ENVO:00002010), including
GTGGATCAGATACAGGTCTTTATACAGATTTGTATATCATCTAATTATTAACTATAATTTATTATGATTTATTTAATATCTGCTTTCCTAATAACGGCTTTCTTATATGCTTCAGTTGGATTTGGCGGTGGATCAACTTATAACGCATTATTAATACTTTACAATGTTGACTATTTATTAATTCCAAAGATAGCGCTGACATGTAATTTGATAGTTGTGATTGGAGGAACTATTCGATACCAATTAAACAACCTAATCCCTTGGAAAAAAGTTCTACCACTTATTATTTTCTCAGCACCGTTTGCTTGGATAGGAGGAAGATTACCTATTGATAAAGAATTATTTCTGGCAATTTTAGGAATTTCATTACTTATTTCAGGAATTCTTTTATTAATCAGAAAAGAAGAAATTGAAAATTTTTCAAAATCAGTAAATTCTAAAATTGGTATTTTTCTTTACAGCATCATGAGTGTGCTAATTGGTTTAATATCTGGTTTAGTTGGTATTGGTGGAGGAATTTTTCTTTCTCCAATTTTACATTTAACCAAGACGATTCCTTCAATGAACATTGCCGCAATTTCTTCAGTTTTTATTTTTGTAAACTCAATAGCAGGATTATCAGGCCAATTTATGAAGGACAATAATACAAACTTAATAAATGAATTTGTAGGATATTATTGGTTGTTTTTTGCTGTCCTCATTGGTGGTAGTATTGGAACATACCTTGGTATCAAGACTTTTCATCCTAAAATTGTTAGGCGATTAACTGCAATATTAGTGATATATGTAAGTTTAAGAATTCTGTTAGGTTTTTAAGCATTATGAATGATTTTTCATCTTATATTGGAATTATTGGTGGAGGTATATCAGGTCTCGCATTAGGTTGTACGCTAAAAAAATACAGAATAAATACTATCATATTTGAAAGAGAACCCTATCTTCACGATGAAGGGGCAGGAATATCAATTTCACCTAATGGGTTACTAGCTCTTGAGCGGTTAGAATTAAAAAATGAACTAGAGAAAAATTCGTATAAATCTTCAAAGGCTCTATTAAAATATAATAATTCACCTTTATTAGAAATGGACTCGCCCGTTTATACAATGAACAGACGAAATCTAATTAATATTCTCTATAAAAAATACATAGACCTTGGCGGAGAAATATTATTTGAATATGAACTTCAAGATCTAGATATAGAAAAAAAAGAATGTTTATTCACTAACTCGGCCTCAAGAAAAATAAGACATGTTATTGCTTCAGATGGAATAAACTCTCTTGTAAGAGAGAAATTTTTTTCAGACGGATCTCAACCAATATATAGTGGGTATAGCGCTTGGAGAGGTACCATTGAATCAGATAATCCAAATGTAGAAATTTCTTTTTCTTCGAATAAGCATTTAGTTAGTTATCCAATAAATAGTGATCTCAAAAGAAGCTTTACAGGAATCATAAAAACCAATGAACAGATTACTGAGTCCTGGAGAGAAAAAGGAAATCTTGAAACTTTTATTAAACAGTTTGAAGAGACTAATTATAAAATCTCAGAGATATTTGAATCTGCTGAAAATATTTATAAATGGGGAATCTTCATTAGACCCCCTCTAAAAAGTATAATTAAAAAAAATATAACCCTCATTGGAGATGCGGCACATCCCATGGTCCCATTCCTTGGCCAAGGAGCTTGTATTGCTATTGAGGATGCCTATACCTTTGGTTATCTATGTTATGAGCTCAAATGTGAATTTGAAAAGGTTCAAAGAATGTATCAACTTTTGAGATTAAAAAGAGATAACAAAATTCAAAAAATGTCGCTTAATCAAGGTAAGCTTAATCACCTAAAGAACCCCTTCCTTGTTTTTTTAAGAAATCAACTTATGAAAAAAACAGATATTGTATCCAATAGATTAAAAACTATTCACAATTATGATGTTCATGAAGAAACTATTAAATCTTTAAACAATTAAACCTTACCTATTCCCCATTTAATGCCCCGACGCAGTAATTCATAATAAGTATCGGTTTCCCAAGCGCATCTTTCAATAGATACCTCATCCACAAATGGGCGCATATCATATTTACCCCTGCAATGGCCTAACATCAAATATAGGACATTTCCTTTTCCAACATTATGGATATACATTTGAGGTCGAGGATCATCATTAGGTGGATCAACTTGAACATAAGCCTCACTAGGATCAGAATACTCTGCATCTAAAAGGACATGTAAGTTATCCTCAAATTCACAATAATATGGTTCATCATAGACTTCAAAATCTTCAAGACCCTTTGTTAATTGATGCTCTTTATCTTTAATTCTAACAAGGAAATCCATATTAGCTGGGTGAGCTATAAATCTACTACCAAGAAGCTTCATAAATTCTGGTGAAACATTTGGTGTATCCGCCTTTGCGCCATCAAAAGCTACAATTGCATTTGTTCCATGAAGCGCAAACCAATTACCGCCAGAAGTAAGATAATCTTCTATATGCTTTACCTCTTTATCCTCTGGCTTAAGATCGCATGTATAAGTGATTACAAGGTTTTTACCAATATGGTTTTCAAAATTATCATAATTATCAGATACAGTTACTGAAATATCATCGTGCTCATATAAAAGCTTAAGAAGTTCGACACGAGCAAAATCACTATCATGATATTTTGCATTGCATATAAGGTGCACATGATATGGTTTCAACTCTTTATTCATTTATATGATTGAACTCTCTCCTAAATTAGAAATTTGTTTCTAAAGAAAGCCCAATTGTTCGTGGGAAAGGTATTGAATGCTGTCCACCAACCATGCTCATTGGACCCTCCTCTTCTGTTAAGTTTCTTCCAAACAGACCAAACTTCCAATTATCCTTAGAGACACCAATATTTGCATTAAGTAGTTCAATAGACGGAGCTATTCTTCCATCAAAAACACTTTGCACACTATCTCTTTGAACAAATAATGCATTCGCATTTAATGTCATATCATTATTTAAAGGACGGATAAGATTTGCTCTAATAGAATATGTGCTTTTCGCTGTTCCTGGAAGTTGTGAGCCATCACCCATAAATGGAAGCTTGGTCACAATTGCTTCATCAACATTATCTAATTCGACCTCATTAGTATTTCCAGAGAAGTAGAGAGATAAACCATCAATTGGTGTATCCCAAGCAATAGTTAAATCTATACCTCGGCCTTCAATATCTGCAACAGGTATAACAATAGTTTGGAGTGCTGGAGAAATTTCAACCTGTGCATCACCCCAATCATAGAAGAATGCGGCAAGATCAATGCTAACAGAGCCAAGGTTCCATTTACCTCCTATAGTGTAATTCCATAAAGTATCAGGCTCAGAAGCATTATCATAGTTTGTTCCGCCCAGGGTTGTATTTGAAGCAGTCATAATAGCAGTAGATGTTATTGAGCCACTTCTAAAACCTTTAGCAGCCTCAAAGTAAAGCATAGAATTTTCGTTAGGATAATAAGCAACATTAAGCCTAGGGTTAAAAGTATCATTGGTTGCACTATCAGTTCCAACAGTGTTTGTTACAATTGGATCTGGGGATCCAGTTAGAGGGGTTAATAATTCTACACTACTGTTTTCTGTGAAACTTCTTTTCTCTTCATAATATCGTCCACCGATAGTTAAAACCCATTTTTCATCCTCAGAGGTTCGGCTTGCTTCTCCATAAATAGCCCATGATTCACTTGAGAGAAGATTCGAGGCATTGATGGAATTAAATCCAAAATCTGGAAGAAGAACATCTTGACCCCCAAAAGTTTCTCCATCTTGATAAAATGCACCTACAATCCAACTCCATGCACCTTCACTCTTTGAAGTAAGGCGAATATCTTCATTGAAATTTTCTGAGTCTAAAGGCCATAAAGATGAAAAATTACCTATCCCAGGAATAAAACCACCGTTATTAGAAATAACTGTATTTTCCATATAACCAGTCGTACTTTCTAACATCGCAAATCCTAGATCATATGCAACATCCAATATATATATTGTATAATCTGAAAATGTTTCACCAAATACATTGTCTATGGCTGGGGGACTTGGATAAGTTAGACGATTTGCGAATTCTTGTTCAGAATCTTGCCTCCAGTATGTAAATTTTACACTTGTTTTTTCATTTGGCTCTACTAATAGTTTAATTCTTCCAGTTAGAGCTTCATAAGGGTTACCGTCAGTTTGATCGCTAGGTATAATTTCTGCCCAGCCTCCAATATCTTTAATACTTAAGACAGCTCTTACAGCGGCATTATCTGAAATCGGAGCATTAATGACTAAATCCCCAGTATAACTGCTATCACCATCATCTATTTCAGATACTGTGGCTTTAAAAGATCCTTCAAACTTGCCTATAACTGGATCTTTAGTAATAACCTTAATAGTACCACCTAAAGATCCCAATCCATACAGAGTTCCAGATGGTCCTCTCAATACCTCCACTCTTTCTGTATCATATAAATCAGTAACTGGTGCATAAGGTCGGCCAGGAATGGAAAAAGCAAAGTTATCTAAATAATACCCTACAGTTGCATCTCCATCTGTTTCACTAGCAGCAACACCTCGAATAGAATAAACATTACTACCATGGCTTATAGTTGAATTTTGAATAGCACCAGGTATTAGAGTTATCATTTCTTCAAAATTTGTTATATTTAGTTCATCAAGATCATCTCCTGATAACGCTTGTACTGCCTGTGAAACATCACTTATGTTTTGCTCTCTTCTTTGAGCAGTAACAACAATTTCTTCGAGCTCTATGGTAGTAGTTTCAGATGAAGTCTGAGCAAAAGTAATTGAAGAATAGCTTAAGATAAATATGGCTAGGAACGAATATAAAATTTTACTTAATGACATGATTTTCCCCCAATATGAGATTTAGATTTTTATTTTTAGTTTTAGTTTAAGAAAATATTATCATAAATGTATTATTTTTTTAAAGAGGTTAAGGACGAAACATCCGCACCAATAAGAATCCTTTTAACACTTGAATCTTTATATAATAATTACATTAAAATTTATTACTTATCAGGTAATGCAAAGGCTATTAAGTGATCTGATGCAGGTGATCCAACGGCCCAGTGACCTCCAGCAGCAATGACAACAAATTGTCTTCCATTCTCTGTTTTGTAGGTCATTGGTGTTGCATGTCCTCCAGTAGGTAATCTAAATTTTGCAAGCTCGTCTCCTGTTTCTGTACTAAAAGCTCGCAAATAAAAATCACTTGTAGCTGCAATAAAAGTTAAACCTGAGGCAGTAACAGTTGGTCCACCAATATTTGGTGCGCCTTTAATCCACCAAAAAGGAAAAGGAGCCAAATCCTTTGATGTACCAAGAGGTATTTGCCATAAATGATCACCTGTTTCTAGATCTATAGCTGTAAGATTTCCCCAAGGAGGTTTTGTGCATGGAACCCCTAAAGGTGACATAAAACCATACGCTCTAATAGTACAATATGGAGTCCCTTCATTTTGCTGTAAAGCTGAAAATCTTGATTGAACACTATCCCTTGCAAGCTCTTTTAATGCTTTATCACAATCACTTCTAGGTACCATAACAATAGTACTGGATAAGTTCATAGTATTAGCTATTAAAATATTTCTTGATGCATCAATTGCAGGGCCTCCCCAATTTGCACCGCCAATAGCGCTAGGATAATGAACACTTCCTTCAAGTGAAGGCGGTGTGTAAAGACCTTCGTTTCTTAGATCCTTAGCTGCCTTTTTGCAATATCCTCTATCCCATGGTGTAAAACCAAAAACATCATCAGGATCGAGATATGTTGGTGTTAATGGTTTTGGTTTAGTAGGGAAAGGTTGAGTTTTTGTAACATAATCTCCTTCAACTGCACCTTGTGGTACATTCCTCTCTTCAACAGGAAAAATAGGCTCTCCAGTTTCTCTATCTAACAAAAATACAAATCCCATTTTGGTTGTTTGAGCCAAAGCTTTAATAATTTTTCCATCTTTTTCAACTTCATAAAAAGTTGGCTGAGATGGAACATCATAATCCCAGATATCATGATGAACGGTTTGGAAATGCCAAACAACATCACCTGTTGTAGCATTTAAAGCAACTACAGAACTTGAATAATAATCTAAACCATCGCGATGCCCACCATAATTATCTGCAGCAGTATTACCCGTCGGTAAATAAACAAGATTTAATTCAGGATCAGTTGAAATAATCGACCATACATTGGTGGTTCCTCTCTGGTAAAGTTGATTGCCATCTTCATCTATTATTGGTTGTTGATTAGGAGGAATTGGATCCCAATACCAAACTAATTCACCTGTGACTACATCATAAGCTCTTACAACGCCTCCTGGAACAGATGTACTTACATTATCGGCAACTCCGCCTCCTATAATTATTAGATTACCTATTATAGCGGGTGGAGAAATACTATAATAATATGCTGGATCATGCGTCCCAAGGCCTGCTCTTAAATCAACACTTCCATTATCCCCAAAATCACTACACAGCTTTCCCGTTGTACCATCTATTGCGTAAAGATCTGCGTCAATCGTTCCTGTAATTATCCGATGATAACACTCTTCACTTTCTGTCTTATCTTTATCTATCCAACTGCCAACACCTCTACAATGTAATAGGGCTTTTTCTTCTATATTAATTTTAGGATCAAAAACCCATTTTTCTTCACCAGTTTCTGAGTCCAATGCAAAAACTCTGTTATATGGAGTACAATAATATAAGGTATCGTTAACTAATATAGGTGTTGCTTGAAATGAAGTTTGTTGACTGCTATTTGGTATGACATCTTCTGTCCAATTTAATCCATCATGATAATCACCAGATCGATGCTCCCATATTTTTTTTAATTTCTTTACATTTTCCGGAGTTATTTCATTAGCTTTTGAATAATGGCCACCACCAGAATGTTTTCCATATGAAGTCCAGTCATCATTTTGGCCGTTTAAGGTAATTGATACAAATATAAATAAAAATAGAACAGTAAAGTATTTCATTAAAATCTTAATTCTCAGGTAATGCAAAAGCCATAAGGTGGTCTGAAGCAGGTGTTCCCATTGCCCAATGACCTCCGGCTGCAATAACTACAAATTGTCTTCCATTCTTTGTTTTATAGGTCATTGGAGTTGCATGTCCTCCAGTAGGTAATCTAAATTTAGCTATTTCTTGACCTGTTTCAGTATTAAAAGCTCTCAAGAAATGATCCGTTGTAGCGGCAATGAATGTTACTCCGGTAGCCGTAACAGTTGGACCACCCATATTTGGCGCACCTTTAATCCACCAAAGGGGAAATGGTGCAAGATCTCTTGATGTTCCCAAGGGAACATTCCATATGTGATCACCAGTATCAAGATCAACTGCAGTTAAAGTCCCCCAAGGTGGTTTAGTGCAAGGTACACCTAAAGGCGAAAAGAAACCCATAGAACGTAAATTACAGTAAGGAATACCTTCATTTTGTTCTACACTTGTAAATCTAGCTTGCGTATCATTGATAGCCAGTTCATCAATAGTTTTATTACAATCTTCTCGAGGAATCATAACAATTAAACTCGCCATATTCATGGTATTAACAACCATAATGTTCCTTGAGCGGTCTATCGCAGGACCCCCCCAATTATTACCTCCAATAGCGCTAGGATAATGAATTGAACCTTCTACTGAAGGGGGAGTATAAAGCCCCTCATTACGTAATTTTTTAGCAGTTTTTTTACAATATCCTTTGTCCCAAAAAGTAAAACCGTAAGCTTCTTCTGGATCAAAATAAATTGGGTTCAAAGGTAACGGTTTAGTTGGAAAAGGTTGAACTTTTGATAATTTTTCACCCTCTAAAGATCCTGTTGGAACTTTTATTTCTTCAATAGGATAAATTGGTTCTCCAGTTTCACGGTTCAACAAAAATACAAGACCCATTTTAGTAGTTTGTGCTAAGGCTTTTATCGTTTTCCCATCTTTCTCTATATCGTAAAGTGTTGGTTGTGATGGTACATCATAATCCCAAACATCATGGTAAACAGTCTTAAAGTGCCATGCCACCTCTCCGGTATCAGCTTTTAAGGCAACTACAGAACTATTATAATAATCTAAGCCATCTCTATGGCCACCATAATAATCTGGGGAAGCATTCCCTGTTGGAAGATATATCAGATCAAGATCTGAGTCAGTTGAAATAATTGACCAGACATTTGCTGTACCTCTTTGATATAACGCATCTCCATCGCCATTAGGTTTTACTTCCATTCCAGGTGGTACTGGATCCCAAAACCACTCAAGTTCACCAGTCCTAATATTATATGCCCTAACAACTCCACCAGGAATATTTATATTTGTATTATCAATAACACTTCCACCTACAATAATTTTATCATTGATTATAGCCGGAGGTGATGAGCTCCAATAATATATATCCGGATGATCGCCTAGACCTTTTCTTAAATCTACTTTTCCATTATTACCAAAATCACTACATAATTTACCCGTTTTTGCATCAATAGAAAAAAGATCAACATCCATTGTTACGCCGATTAACCTATGATGACAAAAATCATTTTTACTTTTATTTGGATCTTCCCAACTACTTAAGCTTCTACAAGTTTTAAGAGGTCTACCTGCAGGATTTACCTGTGGATCAAAAATCCACTTTTCTTCGCCTGTTTCAGGGTTTAAAGCAAAAACTCTATTGAATGGTGTACAATAATAAAGAGTTTCATTCACAAGTAGAGGGGTGGCTTGAAAAGAGGTTTGAATTTCTGGTGCAATCTTGCCTCTTGTATTTGCTCCACTTTGATAATCACCAGAACGATGAACCCATACTTTTTCAAGAAGATGAACATTATCAGGAGTTATTTCAGACGCTTTTGAATAATGGCCACCACCAGAATCTTTTCCATATGATGCCCAATCATCGTTTTCAGCAAGTATATTTTCACCATAAAAAATAAGAAAAACTATCAAAAGATGTTTTATATTCATTTTAAATTAATCCTTAATTTTCTCTACAAGCTCAGACTTAATGTTTGCTGGAAATGTATTTATTATATTTATGATATTTTGCAAGAAATTATCCAAGGGAGCAGCTTTTGCAACATTATACTCTCCTTTGCGATGAATTTCGTTAGCTTCTGTTGAGACCTTGTACGCATACTTAAAATTACGAATATGAGAAATTTTTGCAATATCTTGCTCTTTTAATTTATTTATATGAGTTTTTTCTATTTCTCCACTTAAGCATAAAGACGAAACTCTTCTCTCATACGTATCTCTGCTTAACTCTACAAATTTTCCTCCTTTAGATTTACAAAAATGAATTATTTGATTTAAAGTCATCCAAGGATTCTCATCGAAAGATTTTAGAGTTAATTTAATTATGATTAATGAACTTATTTCATCTCGGTCATGCTGAGCTTTTGAAAATTTTTTATCCTTTCCCTCTATAACGCCATTTTCTCTTATAGTTCTATGAAAGTTTTTAGCAAGAAGAGAAATATCAAGTATGTGATATGCAATAGTGGTTTTTTGATAAAGATCTAGATCAGACCAATTAATATCTTCAAAATTTTTGACATATTTTTTTATTTTATAAATTTCTGCCAATTTTATGCCCTTCCCAGATAAAATCTTATAAAAAATTTATCTAGAGGACAAGATTATTCTTCTGCACCTAAGCTATAAAAATCATGTCTTGTAATCTTCCAATTGCCATCAATCTTTTTAAGATAGGTCTCATAGTAACCCCATAATGATATTGAACGATTAATATCATCTTTATAATAACCGCGAGAATTGAGATTGCTTTTCACTTTCACGGAACTGTCCGTTGCAGTAATTAGTAAATTTCCAATAAGATGTTGTGATGAACGAAATAAAGAACCAGATTCTTTTATATATTCCATATAATCATCTATACCTTTGATTATTATTGTTTCACCTCCAAAAAAGGTTGGATCAAAGACAAATTTTGTTTCTACATCTTCAATAAATAAAGTTTTAAATAAATCATAATCTTTTTCATCTACTGCATGCGCATACTTATTGATAATATCTATAATATTAAGTCTATCAAACGTAGATAAGCTATTTCCATATAATGTTGAGCTTATTGAAATAACAAAGATCAATAAAAAAATTGATATTTTATTTGGCATAAAAGATTCCAATTAGATTTATAGAAATATCCCAAAAAATATTTCTTGGGATATTTTCATAATATAAAAATTTAAAAGTTTCTACTTAACGCAATACCATAAGTTCTTGGTAAACCGGTATATCTCCAGATAGTATCAACAGGAGCAGATGCCCAATTCCAATAATATTTATCGAAGATATTTTGGCCATAAACTTGGACTGTCCAGTCCTTAAACTCAACTCCAGCCCTTATATCGACCAATGTCCTACTATTTATTACTAGATTTGTGTCGCCTGGCTGATATGTTTCAATGATTTCACTTGTGCATGGAACACCTGGTTCGTTACATTGATCATAGAAAAAAGCTTTAGTGTCACTTCTATGACTAACATTTGTACCAATAAATGCTGTATTTTCATTATTAAGTTGCCAAGTATACTCAAAATCAAAATTAGCATATAAATCTGGGACTGCAGGTAATTCTTGCCCTTTAAAATTCTTAGTTCCAGCATTTAAACCAGCAGAAAATCTATCAAAACTTCTAAACTCTCCTGTAATTTCTGTATCTAAGTGCAATACTGATCCAACAACTCTAAAATTATTCGTTGGATACCATTCAAGAGAGGCTTCAAAACCTGTTATTTCTGATTCAGGAACATTAACAAGTCCACCTAAAGAACCAAAAATTAAATCTTCAAACGCTCCCAAAACTTGTTTGTCTTTATAATCATAAAAGAAAGCTGCGGCATTTAACTGAACCCTTCCATCTTGAAGTGTTAATTTTGTTCCAAGCTCATATGCTAATAATTCTTCTTGAACAACAGCTACATGCTGAGCTTCAGATGCCGAGGCAACCATTGGAGAAGAGCCAGATTTAAATCCTTGAGTAACTGTAAACCAGTATAATGAATCTTCAATTCCATCATAAGTAAATCCAACCTTCCAAGAAACATTATCTTCATTAAGCTCCTTTGCATAACCTGGTTGTGGTGCATGGAAAGTAGGCGGAGTAAGTGAAGCGGTTCCGCATCCACCTATAGGTGTTGAACCACCGACGACAGGGTAACCGCCAAGCAATTGAAGTAACGATTGAATTTCATTACCAGTATTTGTCCAGCTTCCATCACCTCCATCAATACCACAGCTTACATAGCTTCTTTCTTGATCTGTATAGCGTATTCCAAGAGTCAGATCTAAATTCTCCATTATTGGATAATCCATGCTTCCAAAAATTGACATAGTGTCTGTTTCTTGATCATTAAATAATCCGTTACAACAAAGAGGGTTAAGTGTGAAAACTTGAACTGGAACTGCAGTAGAAAAACCGTAAGTAGCTATAAATTTATCATAAGTTTCTGTACGCTCATAATTAGCACCTACCACCCAAGTTCCATCATTACTAAAGTTTCCAGAAAGTCTTAATTCTTGAAATAGAACCTCAATATCGCCTGTCTGAATGGACTCATAATTCTGATAAATTGTACCATCGGCCTCAACCAATTGCTCTCGATCTAGAGTGTTATAGCTTGTTTGTGAGGTTAAGGTAATACTGTCACTGACATCATAATCCATTCTTAGTGTTGCTGAAAAATATTCATTATCCCTAGCGGCTGGTTTACAATTATCAAGTAATCTGTTGTTAAGGTTTTCTGGATTACCTTCTATATCAATGTTTCCAGTTATATTTTCTGGTTTACCTCCTGCAGCATTGACGCAAGGGCCCCAATCAGCAGCCCTATTATCTTTTGGTGCTCTTGGATAATTTGCTAATTGTGGTCTTGGTGATCTAACAGGGTTTTTTTGAAATGTGGAAATGAATTGGGGTCTACGAGAATCACTTTGATCTCTCCAAGCGCTTAAGGTAAGTAATGCAGAAAAATTATCTGCAGGCTCATAAGCAAAAGATAGTCGCATATTTTGAAAATCTTTTTCACCAGCTTCTTTATCATATGTATAGCTTCTTCCATTAGCTACCCAAATAGGGTCGGGTCCATTAACTTCTTCCCCACTATACATTTTTTGATCACCATCAGAAGTCCATGATTTAGCTGCTAATCTGTAACTTAAGTTTTCACTGATTGGTCCACTGATAAATCCTGTAATATCAATTTCATTGAAACTTCCATATTGCAAACGAATACCAGCCTCAAATTCATCTGTTGGTTTATTTGCAATATAGTTAATAGCTCCACCAGTTGTGTTTTGACCAAAAAGTGTTCCTTGAGGACCCTTCAAAACTTCTACACGTTCTATGTCTAAAACAACACCTGTAGTTAAAGCGCTAAAAGGAATGGGCATTTCATCAATATTGATACTTACAGCTCCGTTAGATGCAAGTGCAGTATCTTGGAAACCAACCCCTCTTATAGTATAGGTGTATGTACCATAATAGTTACTATTAGCTGTAAAACCACTAACTAGCCTTCCTAAATCAATCATATCTTTTACACCAGCATTTTCAAGCTGTTGGCCTGAAGCAACATCAATTGACATACCAACTTCATTAATATTTTGTTCTCTTTTTTGTGCCGTAACAATTATTTCTTCAAGACCAACAAAAGAATTGCTACCACTCTCTTGAGCTAAAGATACACTTACAGAAAATGATGAAAATAAAATTAATGAAAAAATAATAGAAAGATTAAGTTTAATAAACTGCATTTTGAAACCCCCCGAAAAAGTCTTCAAATTTAAGAATTACTGGGGATAAAACTTAAATAAGAAGAACATAATTAATATTCTATTATTGATAAAGTTTATAAAATAGCAACTTATCGATATATAATTATCCGCACAGATACGAATATATCAGTGTCCGCTAAAGTGAGGATCAAAATAAAAAGTTATATTGAGATATTTTTACATGGATGTTAATTAACTAAAATAATTATATGAGAAATATATAAATGGCTAAAATTGAAAAAGATTTTATTGAAAGAAAAAATCCTACCGAAAGAGATTTTAAAGCTAGGCCTTTTATTCCACGTAGACAAATTCCTGATCTTGGACAAGAGAAGCTTGATGGAAAAAGATTTTATACTGAAGAATTTATGCAAAAAGAATGGAATTCAGTTTGGACTAAAACCTGGCAATTAGTATGCAGAGAATCAGATCTAGAATATGAAGGTTCATTTATTACACATGAGATAGGCAAAGAGTCTTTTCTTATAGTTAAAGGAAATGATAGTCAAATAAGGGGCTTTTATAATGTCTGTCAACATAGAGGTAATAAATTATGTCAACTGGAGGAAGGTGAACTTGATACATTTACTTGTCCTTTCCATGGCTGGAAATGGAATAACGATGGATCATTAAATTCTGTATTTGCGCCTGAATTATATAAGCAATTTGAGGATGGCGTTCCAGAAGAAGAGCTCGGCTTGCCAGAGGTTAAATTAGATATGTGGGGTGGGTGGATATGGTTGAATATGGATGATAACTCTTCACCTTTGAAAGAATGGCTAGGAGAATATGGAGAACACTTAGAAAGTTATAATTTTGAAAATTGGGAACTGATAGACTATCAAACATTTGAATGGAATGGGAATTGGAAACATGCGGTTGATGCCTTCAATGAAAGCTATCATTTCACAGCACTTCATCCAGATATGATAGAATTTGGTGAAGGTCATGATGTTCCAATTGAGTTATCAGGACCTCATTCAAGAATGATTAATTTTAATGAAACAGTTAGTGAAGTTGTAGAAGATCAAGATACCTTTACACCACTTCGTCAAGAAATGATGGGCGATAGAGTACAAGGTGAAATGAATGACGTTGATGAAGGTTATCAGGGTTCTGCAAAAGATTTACACCTTTATTATATAAATAAAAGAAGATCGGAAGAAAACGAAATTGAGATCTATAAAAACATGAACGATGAACAACTTATACATCAATATCATTACTTCTTCTTTCCAAGTGCAGTTTTTACAAATAGGCCTGAGGCAGCAAATGTATTTCGATATAGACCTCATGCAACAGACCCCAATAAATGCTACTACGATTTCTTTATCTTGTTAAATAACCCAGATGGCAAAGAATTTCCTCCTCGACCACAGCATAAGATATATAGAGGAAATGGCCCTGAGTTATATGAAGAAGCTTTTAAAGGAACTTTTCCACCTGTTTTCTGTAATGTTTTGGCACAAGATGGCTCGAACATGGAAACTATGCAATGGGGAAATAAATCTGATAGCTTCAAAGGTGGAATTTTATGTGAACAAGAAATACGTTTAAGACACTTCCATCAAACAATAGATAAATTTATAGAAGCTAATAAAAAATAAAACGCTAATCATTTTTCAGATGGATTATTTAAAATGAGTCAATTTACATTAGTAAATTATTTTCCTTTATTTAAATTATATAAAAATTATCAGTAGTTAATTATAATTAGCTAGATAAATACCACCAGTAATATAGCTATCTTTATCTTTTCTTAAATTTTCAGTTTTAAAATCAATAAAGTTGAAATTATTTTGTTTTAATATTTTCTCAATATAGTTTTTTGAATGGCGATATCTTTGTTTAACCAACAGATAATCTCCCTCCTCCAAATGCTCAGTTGAAAAAATTACTATAGCGCCTTCTTCAGATCTATTTTTTATTTTTGAAAATACATCTTGTAATTCACCTATATATATAAAGACATCTGCAATAATAAATAAATTATATTTTTTGGTGCTTTTTTCTAAAATATTACAAATATCTCCTGTTAGAAGTTCATCATAAATTTTTTTCTTTTTGGCGATATCAAGCATATTCTTAGATAAATCAACTCCTGTAAAAAA
>CETM01190949.1_pt1 | contig 14918 bp, 14 predicted proteins | sample 361451 | NCBI WGS metagenome assembly CETM01 (sample SAMEA2622690, study PRJEB7988) | marine metagenome | isolation source: saline water (ENVO:00002010), including
TTAATAGGTAAACATATCACTCTTCCGTTCCCAAGCGTTGGAGCAACAGAAAACATTTTGATGGCTGCTTCAATTGCTAAAGGAAAAACAATAATTGAAAATGCAGCAAAAGAGCCTGAAATAAATGATTTAGCTGATGCTTTAAATAAAATGGGTGCAAAGATTAATTTGAAAAAAAATGGAATTATAAAAATTGATGGAGTAAAATCACTTACTCAAGCAAGGCACAAGATTATGAGCGATAGAATAGTTGCTGGCACATTTGTTATTGCTGCAGTGATGTTAAATAAAAATTTTGAAGTAAAAGATATTGAGAGTAATCATTTAAAGGCTTTAACTTCTGCTTTAATAGAGATGGGCGCGAAATTAAAAATAAAAAAAACTTCAATTCAAATTATACCAACTAAAAATTTACAGGCGATCAAAATTCAAACAGCTCCTTATCCTGGCTTTCCAACTGATTTGCAGGCACAAATCATGGCTTTAATGAGTTTGGTTAATGGCAATTCTCAAATAAAAGAAAATATATTTGAAAATAGATTTATGCATGTTCCAGAGCTAAATAGATTAGGTGCTAAGATAAAAGTTAAAAAAGATTTAGCACTAATAACAGGAAATAGAAATTTAAAAGGAGCGCAAGTCATGGCAAGTGATTTAAGAGCAAGTGTAAGCTTAGTGCTAGCTGCTTTGTGTGCTGAAGGTGAAAGTATAATTAATAGGGTTTATCATCTTGATAGAGGATATGAAAAAATTGAAAATACCCTTGGAAAATTAGGCCCATCAATAAAAAGAGAAAAAAATTAAGTTTTTATAGTTTTTTTAAATTTTAGATATAAAAGCCCAAAAATATGCCCAAAATTATAATAGCTATTCCTAGAGGGAGGATAATTAAAGAATTAAAAAAAATTCTTATAAAAACAAGTTTTGTCCCAGAAAAAGAAATGTTTGATGATAAATCAAGAAAACTTACATTTTCTTCAAAGAGGAGAGATGTAGATTTCATTAAAGTAAGAGCTTTTGATGCATGTACATTCGTAGCTTTTGGGGCTGCTCAAATTGGTATAGCTGGAGAAGATGTAATAAAAGAATTTGATTATTCAGAAGTATATGCTCCTTTAGAATTAAATATTGGTCATTGTCGTTTGTCAGTAGCTGCACTTAAAACATTATTAAAAAAAGAAGACCCAGAGACTTGGAGTAATATTAGGGTCGCAACAAAATACCCCAATATCAGCAGAGAATACTTTGCAAATAAAGGAATTCAAATTGACTCAATAAAATTGAATGGTTCAATGGAACTTGCACCCTCTTTAAATATGTGCAGAAGAATAGTTGATCTGGTTTCTACTGGCACAACCTTGAAAGCAAATGGTCTTAAAGAAATTGATGAGATTATGAAAGTTCAATCAAAATTAATTATTAATAGATCTGCATTTAAAACTGATAACAAAAAAATACAATCTATAATTGATGAATTTAAAAATTTAGTAGAATGAAAATATTAGCTTATAGTAATGACAATTTCTGGAGCAATTTGGATAAACATATTTCTTCTAGAGAAGAAGAAGTTAGTTCTAAAATAGAAGCTGATGTAAAATTAATAATTAAAGAAATTAAAAACTATGGTGATGATAAGGTTATTCAATTTGCAAAAGATTTTGATAATATCAACTTAAAAAAGGATGAAATAAAAATAAATAATTTAAAAAAATTATATTCTTTTGAGAAATTAAGTTCTGAAACTGTAAAAAGTTTTAGGTTGGCTATTCAAAATATTAGAATATTTCATGAGAAACAATATCCAAGTGATTATGAAATAACAAATATGAATGCCAAATTAGGATCAATTTGGAAACCAATGGACTCAGTAGGTCTCTATATACCAGGAGGTAATGCTGTTTATCCATCATCTTTAATAATGAGTGTAGTCCCAGCTCAAATAGCAGGAGTAAAAAGAATAGTTTGTGTAACACCTCCATCTAATAAATTTGATCCATATATTGCGTTTCTACTAGATGAGTTAAATATTTATGAAGTTTACCAAATAGGTGGCGCTCAGGCAATTGCAGCTTTAACTTATGGAACTCAAACTATCAAACCAGTAAGTAAAATTTTTGGACCAGGAAATGCATATGTTTCTGCTGCAAAAAAACAGGTTTTTGGAAAAGTTGGGATAGATTTAGTTGCGGGCCCTTCTGAAATTATTGTTGTAGCTGATAAAGAAAATAATCCAGCGTGGGTTGCTAGCGATTTAATGGCACAAGCAGAACATGATGAAAATGCACAATCAATATTAATTACTAACAGTAATTCTTTTGCTAGTAATGTCTTAGATAAAATTGAAAATCTTAAAAATAATTTGAGTAAAAAAAACACCATTGATAAGAGTTTGAAAAAAAATGGTTTAGTAGTGATCATTGAAGATTTGAAAGATTCATATAAAATTATTAATAAGATAGCTCCAGAACACTTACATCTTCAATCAAAAGAAAATGAATTTATTTTAAAAAATATTAATAATGCTGGAGGAATATTCTTAGGAAGTTACTCAACTGAAGCTTTTGGTGATTATGTTGCTGGAACAAATCATATATTGCCTACATCTGGCGCTGCCAAATTTTCATCAGGTCTGGGAGTAATTGATTTTATGAAAAAAAGCTCTATTGTTGAAATTAATCTATCAAGTTTTGAAAATTTATCAAAACACGTTGAAAATATATCTGATGTAGAAAATTTAGATGCTCACAAATTGTCAGTTACGATTAGACAAACAAAATAAAATTAATTATAAGACCACATATAAAAAAATAAATAAATGCCAAAAGAAGGATCAATAGAATTTCAAGGAGTAGTATTAGAGCTGCTACCGAATGCAATGTTTAAAGTTAAATTAGAGAATGATCATGAAATCCTTGCTCATTCTTCTGGAAAAATGAGAAAAAATAGGATCAGGGTTTTAGCTGGTGATAAAGTTACAGTTGAAATGACACCCTATGATTTAACCAAAGGTCGCATTACATTCAGATGGAAGTAGATCAAAAAAATAACTTAATTAGTTTAAATAAAAATAAAAGTAAGTGTCCAACTTGCAAAAAAATATCAAAAAAGCCTTTTAGTCCATTTTGTTCAAAAAAATGTGCAGAATTAGATTTGATGAAATGGCTTAATGATGAACACCAAATAAATATAAACTAATTATGTTTTTTTATAATATTTAATTGAATTAGTTACTAAAACACATTATCACAATTTTTTCAAAGCCCAGGTAGCTCAGTTGGTAGAGCAGAGGACTGAAAATCCTCGTGTCGGTGGTTCGATTCCGCCCCTGGGCACCATTGTATAAATCTCCACATAATTTATATATAAAGCTTTAAGTTATTTATGAGAAAAGTATTATCTATTTTTTTTTTCGCTGTAGTACTTGTTATTACTTTAAAATACTTAATTGCAGATACTGGGTTATATTTTGCTATTGATTATATAAAAAATAAAATTGATATTAATAATACTTCCAATCAAGAATCTATTAAAAATAAAAATATATTAAATGATAATTACAAATATTCATTTAAAAATATTAAGGGTTTCAAAAGTCAATTTGAAAACCTCATTTATACATCATCTGTTAATAAATTTCAGCTTGATGAAACAGACTCTTGGATAAGATCTAACGGAGGAAATTTTTCAAACAAGTTTTCTATTTTAGAAAATATTAATATTAAAAATATTAAGGATCTTGATTTATATTTTAAATTAAATTTAAATGATGGAATATTTAAAAAAAAATGGATGAATAATGTTGAAACAAATCCAATTTTTTATAAAGGCATTTTATTTTTTGTAACACCATTTAAGGAAATAATAGCTCTTGATGTAAAAGAAAAAAAAATTCTATGGAAATTTAGATCTTTAAAAAAAATTGACTCGAGGGGAATGAGTTTATGGATAAATAAAGAAAATTTAGACTCTTCTTGTATTTTTGTTCCAATTCGTAATGGTTTATTTTGCATAAATTATAAGAATGGAAAATTAAATAGGAAAATTGGAAATTCTGGTTTTATCAAAACTGGTATTGTTCGTGCTGCCCCAGTCATTTGGAATGGTTATGTTATAGTTGCAACAGTAGATGATCAGAAAGTCAAATATTTTGATTTAAATGATGGTAAAAAAGTTTTTGAATTAAATATTCATCCTAGTAATAGGAAGTTTAAAGGCGGAAGTCCTTGGGGTGGTATATCAGTTGATACAAAAAATAATTTACTTTTTTTAACTACAGGTAATCCAAGGCCAGCCTTACTAGGTTTGTCAAGAAAAGGACCTAATAAAAATGCAAACAGTATTATTGCTATTGATTTATATAAAAAAGAAGTTATTTGGTCTTTTCAGGAAGTTTCGCATGATCTTTGGGATTATGATATTGCCTCCCCTCCATTGCTTACTTCAATAAGATTAAATGAAAATTTATTAGATGTTGTTATTGTAACAACTAAAATTGGCAATACTCTTATATTTGATAGATTAACTGGCAAATCGTTTCATGATATAATTTATAATAATGTTCCACCTTCAGATTTTTCTCAGGAAAAAGTATCACCTAAACAAATTGATTTATCAATACCTGAACCATTAATTAAATTAAAAACTTCTAAGGATGATTTAGATGATAGAATACCTATTGAAAAACAAAATATAATAAAAAAAATTGATAATTATAAATTTGGAAAATTTGTTCCACCATCTTTTAACAAGGATGTTTTGGTTTATGGATTACATGGTGGGGCTCAATGGCCAGGGGGCGTATTTAATCCATACACACAAAATGTTTATGTGCAGGTTAATCAAATACCGTGGTTGCTTAAGCTATTTATTTCATCAGATAGAAAACCTCCAGATAATTTTGAAAATATTTTTGAAATTTATAAAAATAAATGCTCAGAGTGTCATCAAGAAAATAGGTCAGGTGTTTATTTAACTAAAGATGAAAAAATAATTAAAAATGTTCCAAGTTTAATTAAAATATTTGAAAAAAAATATAAAAATTTTAAAAATTTTGAAGAAACTATTATTAAAAAAAATTATATAGATATTGAGACTGATGATTTAAAAAAAATACATAATCTTTTTTTGGAGTGGGACAAAGAAATACTTAATTACAATGATTATAAAATTAATTACCAGTGGTCTCAATTCTTATACAGTGATAACTTGCCAGCAACGAAACCTCCTTGGGGAGAAATTGTATCAATAAATACAATAGATGGTAAAATTAATTGGAGAGTACCAAGTGGTTACATTAGGAATCAAAAATTAGGCACATCAAATTTTGGTGGATTGATTGCTACAGCAGGAGATTTAATTTTTGCAACAGGCACTGAAGATAAAAAATTAATTGCCTTAAATACAAATAATGGTGCAGAACTATGGTCTTATGACATGATTGCTGCAGGAAGTACTGCTCCAATTACTTTTCAAATTGATAAAAAGCAATATTTAGCTGTTATAGCAACTGGAGGGAGATATCATAACTACACTAAAAGTAATGGTGAATTGTACATATTTAGCTTAAAATAAAATAGTGAAAAATATATACAAAAATAGGTCTTTATATAATCGAATTTTAGACAAGTTTGAAAGAAGAAATAGAGGGAGTTTATTATTACTTTTAAAAAATTACTTTTACTATTTTAAAGCTAAAATAAAAAAAACATCTTCAGATAAAAGAGCTTATATACTTGAGCAACTAAGTAAAAATTCTACTTTTGTTGAAGTGGGCGTTTGGAAAGGGGATTTTTCTAAACAAATTTCAAATATTTCAAATCCAAAATTATTAATCCTTGTCGACTCATGGACTTATGATGAAAAAGTTAGAGGATGCGCACCTCAAGTAGATGGAAAAGAGCCCTTAAATCAAAATTTTTTTGATCAAGCAAAAAAAGATACATATAGTAAGTTTGAAAATAATCCAAATGTTCATATTTTAGATTTAAATTCTCAAGATGCATCCTCTACTTATGAGGATAATTTTTTTGATTATGTATATATTGATGCAGAACATACATACGAGGCAGTAATTAATGATTTAAAATTTTGGTACCCAAAATTAAAAAAAAATGGCATTTTATTTGGTGATGATTACTATTGGAGAGAGGAAGATGATTCTTTGAGTTTACATAAAGCATACCAAGAATTTATTTTTAAACAAAATATAAAAAATTGGTGTGTATTCAAATCTCAAATAATAATAATTAAAGATGAATAAAAAAATAATAATTAGTTCTTCAGATAGTAATTATTTTTTTTTAATTAAAGAGCTTTACTTGTCTTTAAAAAATACAGGTGTATTAAATGAATATGATTTTGCAATATTGAACACAGGATTAGATGCAAAACAACAAACTTATTTTAAAGATCATAATGTTTTAATAAAAAAAGCTGAATGGAATGTTGAAGTACCCAAATATAAAATATTAGGTAGAGAAAATTTAAAAACACAAGTAGCTAGAGCTTTTTTACCAGACTATTTTGATAATTATAAAGTATATATATGGTTAGATGCTGATATGTGGTTAAATAATATTGATAGTTTTACATTTTATGAAAAAGGTGCTTTAAATGACAGACTTACGATTGTACCTCAATCTGATAGAGCTTATATTAAAAATGCAAACGTAGAATGGCTATTTGGTTTTCCCAAAAAAATTAAAACAATCAATTATAAAAATATAAGTAAATCAATTTCAAGATCATTAGGTAGAAAATATGCATTTCATTCTACTTTAAATGCTGGTGCATTTGCCATTAATGATAATTCAAGAATCTGGGAATGTTTTCAAAAAAATATTAAACTTGCTGCAAGAAAGGGAAGAATTTTTGGAACTGATCAAGTGGCCTTAGCATTAAGCATATATGAAGACAATATTCCTTCAGAGTTTTTGCCTGCTTTTTGTAATTGGATGTGTGAATTTAATATGCCTAAGTTTGATAATGTGAAGGGTCAATTCGTTGAGCCTTATATTCCAAATCATCCAATTGCTCTAGTTCATCTTGCGGGACTGGATGATATTAGACAAGATAAAAATATATTATCTGAAATTGAGACAATAGATGGTTTACAAATAAAAAAATCATTAAGGTATAATGTTTAAATTTGATAAACTAGCATTTGGAGATTTGGGTTGGGGTGATGAATTATTTTTCGCAACACTCATGACAATAACTGTAAGTATTCTTTCTATGGGCTTGGGTTTGTGTTTAGCAATTATTACAGTTTATGCCAAATTAATTACGAATAGAATAACAAGATTTATCGCCAATTTTTACACCACAGTAGTGAGAGGTATCCCTGAGTTATTAGTAATATATCTTATATTTTTTGGAGGAAATTCTGTTGTTATGGGGGTTGCCAAACTTTTTGGATATAATGGATATATAGAGTTAAATGCTCTTACTATTGGAACTATAGCAATAGCTTTTATTTCTGCAACATACTCGAGTGAAGTTATTAGAGCAGCTTATTTGTCCATAAATAGAGGACAGGTAGAAGCAGCTAAGGCACTTGGACTTAGTAAAATTCAAATTTTTTTGAAAGTGATGGGCCCTCAAATAATTCGACATGCCTTACCTGGTATTGGGAATGTTTGGCAAATAACACTAAAAGATACTTCTTTAATTTCAGTGACGGGACTTGTTGAGATAATGAGACAAACAAGGATAGCCTCCAATGTTGAACATTCTCCTCTAACTTTTTTAATAACAGCAGCTTTTTTATATCTTTTTTTAACAACCTTTTCTGGAAAATTTTTTAAAGTTTTAGAAATAAACTATTCAAAAGGGTATAGTTGATGCAAAGTATTTTATCTTATTTGAATGAATATTTACTCTTTCGTAATTTTATAGAGGTATTTAATGGTTTAGATAATACCTTGCTTCTATTAATTATTTCTCTTCCTATAGGTTTTGTTTTATCTTTAATATTTGCTTTAGGTAGAGTTTCCAGAAATAGATTTATTTCAAAACCTATTGCAACTTATATTTTTGTAATAAGAGGGACTCCCTTGCTTGTTCAAATATATTTAATATACTTTGGCTTGGGCTCTATTGAATTCATTAGAGAAAGTTTTTTGTGGTATCTATTAAGAGAGCCATTTTGGTGTGGTGTATTAGCTCTTACTATAAATACTGTTGCGTATGGCAGTGAAATTTTCAGAGGAGGTATTCAATCTATTACAAAAGGACAAATTGAGTCTGGTTTATCTCTAGGATTTAATAAATTTAATCTTATAAGAAAGATAGTCTTCCCAATAGCTCTAAGAAAAGTTTTACCCTCTTATGGCAACGAATTAATTTTGATGGTTAAAGCAACATCTTTGGTTAGTCTGACTACTTATATGGAGATGACAGGTATAGCTAGAAAAATAATGGCCAAAACATTTGCTCCAGTTGAGGCGTTTATTGCAGCTGGAATATTATATTTATTTTTAAATTTTTTAATGGTTCAATTTGTTAAATACCTAGAATGGAAATATAACCCTCACTTAAGAGTTAAGCAAAATTAGTTTCTAAATTTTTTATGACATGTTCCACAGTTAGATGCCATGATTTTAAAATTTTCCATAAGTGAAATGCTATCTTCATTATCAATGCTTTCACCAACATCTTCTATTGATTTTATAAAGTTATTATTAAAGATATCAAATGTTTCTCTGTCTTCCCAAATTAAAGTTGAAGCTTTTCCTCCTTGACTGCCTTCAGGAAATAATAATTTAAATTCTTTTGCAGCATGAAGCATCTCATCGTTTAAATTTTTTATTTCTTCAAACTCACCCGTCATTGTTAATGGATACATTTTGGTTGAATGAGCTTTAATTTTACTCATATTACTCATTCTTTGTTTAACTATTTGTTCAACATTTTTGTCTTCCATATTAATTTCATGAGCATGAGCAAAAAATGCTAAAAACAGTGAAAATAATAATATTTTAGGAGCCATAATCTATTTTTTTTAATTGCTTAGAAAGATAATTATAGCCAATTTTCGCATATTCAAGGGGGTTAGCTTTTTTAGGATCTTGCTCAGCCTCAATTATTAGCCATTTTTCATAATTATTTTCATATAAAATTTTAAATAAAGGCTCGTAATTAATGCATCCATCGCCAGGAACAGTAAAAACACCATCTAAAAAAGATTCCCTAAAACTAAGATCATGTTTAAGTGAGTTTTCTAAAATATTCTTTCTTATATCTTTACAATGCACATGATTTATTTTTGATACATAATTTTTTAATACTCTTTCATAATCTGCCTGAGCAAATAGTAAATGTCCTGTGTCATAAAGTAAAAAAGTATTGTTATTAGCATTCTCCATAAACCGATCAACATCCTTTTCCGTTTGAATAATTGTGCCCATGTGCTCATGGTAAGACATTGGAATTCCATGATCAAATAGTCTGTCAGAAATCTCATTAATTTTTTTGCAATATCCAATAAATTCGTCATCCTCCATATTGGGACGTGTAGATAATTTTCTAGATTGATCTCCTTGAATAGATCCTGATACATCAGCAAATACAAATACTTCAGCTTTAACCATTTTAAGTAAGTTTAAATGATCTTGCATTGCTGCCCATTCATCATTTACCGATCTTCCCCTTAGTAGAGATCCATACCAACCACCAGGCATTTTAAGATTATATTTTTTGAGTAAAAAATTTATAATCCCAGGGTTTCTTGGAAATTTACCGCCAAGCTCTATACCTGTAAACCCAGCTGACGCTGCTTCTTCCAAACATTGTTCTATCGGAGTGTCACCTCCAAGTTCTGGCATATCGTCATTACTCCAAGCAATTGGGGCTATTCCTAATTTTATTTTCATTTTTTTTTATATTTCATGATATGATAAAAAAATAAAGAGATAAAATGAATATTCTTATAGTTGATGGAAATGAAAAAGAAGCATCTAAAAGATATACTGATATTGGTATGGATACACAATACGAAGTCTATGCAAAAGTTTTAAATTCTCTTTCTTTGAAGAATATTAATATTCAAATAATTCATCCAGCTATTTCAGATAACTTTTTACCTGAAGGAATAAGTTTAGATGATTTTGATGGTGTGGCCTGGACAGGAAGTTTGCTAAATATTTATGATATGACTTCCTCAATTACAAATCAAATTGAGCTTGCAAAAAAATTATTTACAAAAAAAAACAAAATATTTGGAAGCTGCTGGGGGTTACAAGTTTTGGTAACAGCAGCCGGTGGGAAAATAAGAAAAAATCCAAAAGGGTTAGAGGCTGTAGTAGCAAAAAAAATTACTATTAATGAACAGGGAATTAAGCATCCTATGTATAAGGGAAAAAATGTTGTTTTTGATGCTTTTTGCTGGCACTATGATGATACCGAAACTTTGCCATCTAATGCTAAAATTTTGGCTTACAATTATAAAAGTGAAGTACAATCAGTTACATTTAACATAAATGAGTCAAATATCTGGGCAGTTCAGTATCATCCTGAATTTGATCCAGAATGGATAGCTGGATTGATGAAGCAGCGTGAAGATATACTTCTTAAAGAAGGAGCTTTTGATGAAAAAAAACAATTTGATGAAGAATTAAATTTTTTTTCAAATTATAAACATCTAAATGACATAGCTAACCTAAATAAATACAAAGATTTAATTAATGCTACCAAACATACTCTAGAGTTATCTAATTGGATTATGAGTCTTGAGAATTAAGTGAAATTAAATTTTTCACAGTTTTTTTCCAAGTTTTGATTTCTTTTTGAATTATTTTCTTTGACACTTTTGGTTTATAAATTTTACTTGCTTTCCAAAATTTATTAATTTCATCTATATTTTTAATTAACCCTGCATTCAGTCCTGCCAAATATGCAGCACCAAGAGAAGTTGTTTCTATATTTTCTGGTTTTATAATTTTAGTTTGAGTTATATTTGATAAACTTTTTAAAAAATTGTTGTTATTTATCATACCTCCATCAACTCTTATTTCAGTAATTTTAATTTTTGCATCTTTTTGCATTGACTCTATAAGATCTAGAGTCTGAAAAGAAAGACTATCTAATGTGGCTTTAATAATATCTGCTTGTGATGTGTTTCTTGTTAATCCAAAAATTGCGCCTCTTGTATGTGGTTGCCAATGTGGAGCACCCAAACCTGTTAATGCTGGTATCACTATAATTTTTGCATTTTTATTCGCTTTTAAATATAATTTATCAGTTTCTTTTGAGTCTTTAAAAAATAACATATTGTCTCGAAGCCATTGTATTGCTGAACCGGCAACAAAAATACTACCCTCGTAACAAAACATTTTTTTACCATTAATTTTAAAAGCTATTGTAGTTAAAAGTTTATTAGTTGATAATTTAAATTTTTCACCAATATTCATCAATAAGAAGCAACCCGTTCCATAAGTGCTTTTAGATTGACCAGCAACAAAACATGCCTGACCTATGGTTGCTGCTTGTTGATCTCCAGCCATTCCCCCAATTCTAATTTTTCCTCCAAATAATTTAGTTGTACCAAAATCAAATGAATTTTCTTTTACCTCTGGAAGTAGGCTTCTTTTAATTTTAAATAATTTCAAAAGCTCTTTTGACCATTTTTCATTTTTAGCATCAAATATCATTGTTCTTGACGCGTTTGTAATGTCTGTAAAATGTGATATTCCCTCAGTTAATTTCCAAAGTAGCCAGGTATCAATAGTTCCAAAAAGAATATTGTCAATTTGACCTTTATTTTTTTTTGAGGTTTTATTTAATATCCAATTTATTTTTGTTGCTGAAAAGTATGGGTCGAGAACCAAACCAGTTATTTTTTGGATAATTTTATCTTTCTTTTTTAATTTTAATTGATTGCAATAGTTAGCAGTTCTTCTATCTTGCCACACAATAGCTTTATAAATTGGTTTTCCTGTTTTTTTATTCCACAAAACTGTAGTTTCTCTTTGATTAGTTATGCCAATAGAAATAATTTGGGAGGGATTGAGCTTATTATTTTTTAATGTCCGCAAAACTAATTGCTTTACATCATTCCATATTTCTTCCGCATCATGTTCTACCCAACCATCCTGTGGAAAATATTGTTTAAATTCTTTTTGCTCAATACTTTTTATTTTAAATTTAACATCATATAAAACTACCCTTGAGCTTGTTGTTCCTTGATCAATTGCTAGAATATATTTTTTCACTTTTAAATGTCTATTTGATCAGTAAAATTAGCATTTTCTTGAATAAACTTAAATCTATATTCAGCTTTTTTTCCCATTAAGGACTCAAATAAATTTTCTGTTTCTTTTAATTCTTTTTTTCCTAAATTTATATTAACACTTAACAGTTTTCTTTTATTGGGATTCATTGTAGTGGATTTAAGTTGATCAGCTGGCATTTCGCCAAGACCTTTGTAACGACTTAACATTGGATTCAATTTGTTAGAAAATTCTTTTTTAATAATTTTGTCTTTTTCATTTTCATCATAAGCATAAAAAATTTTATCTTTATGCTGAATTTTGAAAAGAGGAGGCATTGCTAAAAATAATCTATTATTATCAATTATGGGTCGCATATATTTATAAATAAATGTTATTAGTAGTGTAGCAATATGTGATCCATCTACGTCAGCATCTGTCATAAGTATTATTTTTTCATAACGCAATCTTGATAATTCAAAATTTTTCCCTATGCCACAACCTAGTGATTGGATGAGGTTTTGAATCTCATTATTGTCTGCAATTTTTGATAAACTAACGCTAAAAACATTTAGAATTTTACCTCTAAGTGGAAGTATTGCCTGTAATTCTCTATTACGTGCTTGTTTTGCTGAACCACCAGCGCTGTCACCCTCAACTATAAATAATTCTGTCCCTTCAATATTCTTACTAGAACAATCGACTAATTTACCAGGAAGTTTATGACGCTCCTTAAATGATTTTCTCTCTAATTCTTTTATTTTAGTTAAATCTGTTCTTAGTAAAGATCTTTCAATTAAAGACTCAATAAGAATATGAGTAATTTTTTTATTTGAATTAAGCCATAATAAAAATTCATTTTGAATTATTGTTTCGAGTTCCTTTTGTAGTTTTGGCATAATAATTCTTTTTTTAGTTTGTCCTTCAAAACTTGGTTCATTGATAAAAATTGAAATAACAATGTCTGAATAATCCACTAAATCATTAATGTTTATGTTAGATATTTTAGATACTTGATTTTTTTGACCATAAATTTTAATTGCTTTTAAAATACCATTCTTAAAAGCATTTTCATGTGATCCGCCATCAGGTGTTTCAATAGTGTTGCAGAAAGATATAAAAGAATTTTTTTCATTTTGATTGAAACTTACAAATATTTCACATTTTTCAGACTCATGAAAACTTTTGACGATTGAAAATTGTTTATCAAATAATTTAGTGTTATTCTTATTTTTTATATTTAAATAATCAGCAATACCGTTCTTAAAATGAAATCTTTCATAGCTCGGTGTGTTATCAACAAGGAGCTCTTTGTCAGTTTTAAAATTTATAGTCGTTCCTGATACAAGAACAGCTTTCATTTTAATAAAGTCATATAATTTTTTTGGAGAAAATTTTGTAGTTTCAAAAATTGTTTCATCAGGAGAAAAAATAATTTCAGTTCCTTTTTCATTTTTTTTACATTTTTCTATTTTAATTTTAGTTTTTGCTTTTCCTTTTGAATAAAGCTGAGAATATTTTTTACTATTTTTAAATACAGCAACCTCTAATGATGAACTTAAGGCATTAACAACTGATATTCCGACACCATGTAAGCCTCCTGAAGTTTTATAAGAATCACTGTCAAATTTTCCTCCAGCATGAAGAGTGGAAAGAACTATTTCTAATGCTCTTTTATTTTTAAATTTTGGATGAAAGTCAATTGGTATACCTCTACCGTTATCTTTAATTAAAATCGAACCATTTCTTTTATAATAAAAAAAAACTTCACTTGCATGACCAGCAACTACTTCATCGATACTGTTGTCTAGTACTTCATTTACTAAGTGATGTAATCCTTGTTCATTTGTACTACCAATATACATACCTGGACGTTTTCTAACAGGCTCTAATCCCTCTAAAACTTCTATATTTTTTGCTGAGTAAGTAGCTTTTTTAGCCATAGTTTTTTTTATCAAAAGTAACGAAAGAATTACATAAAAAAAACCGTCTAAATAATAAGACGGTTTTAATTATAAATAAATTTACTAAAAATTTTACAAACTTTTAGACATCATAATAAAGATTAAACTCATGTGGATGAGGTCTTAAATCCATTGGGCTAACCTCATTTTCTCTTTTATAAGCTATGTAAGTTTCGATGTTATCTTTTGTAAATACTTCACCGTTAAGTAAATATTTGTGATCTTTTTCTAGAGCATCAAGAGATTCAGCAAGGGAACCAGGAGTTGATGGAATTTTAGATAAGACACTAGCTGGAGCTTCATAAATATTTATGTCAGTAGGTTTACCTGGATTAATCTTTTTTTTAACACCATCTAAGCCTGCCATTAATATTGCTGAAAATGCCAGATAAGGATTTGAAGAAGGGTCTGGGCATCTAAACTCTATTCTTTTAGCTTTAGGACTAGCTGTATAATTATTAGGTATTCTAACAGATGCAGTTCTATTAGCTGCTGAATAAGCAATATTTACAGGCGCTTCAAATCCAGGCACCAATCGCTTATAAGAATTTGTTGTAGGTGCACAAAAAGCTAACAATGAAGGTGCATGTTTTAATATTCCACCTATGTAATAAAGAGCAAATTCACTTAAATCTGCATAGTTGCCTTTTTTGTACATTAGTGTTTTATTTTTTTTCCAGATACTAGAGTGAACATGCATACCTGATCCATTATCTTCAAAAAGTGGTTTTGGCATAAATGTTGCAGT
>CETM01203538.1_pt1 | contig 14878 bp, 14 predicted proteins | sample 361451 | NCBI WGS metagenome assembly CETM01 (sample SAMEA2622690, study PRJEB7988) | marine metagenome | isolation source: saline water (ENVO:00002010), including
GTCAGCACCCATGCCGCCAGTGTCCATGCCGCCCATGTCCATGCCGCCCATATCCATGCCGCCCATATCCATGCCGCCCATGTCGCCCATATCCATGCCGCCCATGTCGCCGCCCATGTCACCCATGTCGCCGCCCATGTCACCCATGTCGCCGCCCATATCCATATCGCCCATATCCATGTCACCAGGGCCTTCGTCCATGTCACCAGGGCCTTCGTCCATGTCACCAGGACCTTCATCCATGTCACCAGGACCTTCATCCATGTCACCCATGTCCATGTCGCCCATATCCATTCCTTCATGGTCATTCGGTAAATATGTTCCATTTCTATCAAGCTGGAACGGAGATATTTCTGAACCCCAAATTACAGGCGTAGAAAGAGCACCAAGGATTACCACCAAGGAAGCAACCAGAATAAATTTAAGAGTTTGCGGCATTTTAGTTATCATTATTTATTTCACCTAAATATTATTAATTGGAAACGCTTGCGTCGGTTCCAGCTGTATCAGCAGATCCGTCACAGTCAAATTGATCTATTAATCTTTTAAACCTAAGTTGTACATTGGTGGAGTCTTGTCCTGACACAAATAAGGTAAATGCGGTATCTGTATCCAAGCACGTCCATGCTCCTATCAGTCCTCCTCCAGATCCATCAGCAGTGTAAGCTATATATTCTCCGGATTCGAAACCAACTCTTAGTTCTCCTCCGCCCACTGTAGTGAATGAAGCTGAAGTATTACTATTCTGAACAGCAGTAAACAAACCTTTAACAGCTCCCACTGCATCAAAATTAGTCCCTGGGACCCAGTTCAACATAGCGTTCACACCACCATAATTAAAAGTGGCAGTTCCTGCATTATCTGTGGAACCGGCCATAGTATTAGCCATAGCTCCACTTTCCATTTCTAACGAAAATCCAAAATCTTGATATTTTGTCACTGACACTGCAGAACTTTCCACAACTGGTTCAGCTTTGGCTGTCTCAACAACAGGTGCTTCCGCTTTAGGCTGCTCCGCCGCCGGTTCAGTGGACACAGTAGGAGCTGTGGTACCTGAAGTATCTCCTCCACAAGCTACTATTGCAAACAAACAAACAGTAAGAAATATGAATGATTTCAAACTAATCAAACGATTTAATATCAATTTTTTTCCTCCAAAGTTACATACAAGGTTATGTATATTACAAAACCCCTTAAATTTTCCAATGTACTGGGCATTTTGTCAATAAATAATGCGCATTTTTAGTGGGTAATCTTAATGACCATTAAAGATATGTATTATCCTATATTTAAAGCTGATTTTAAGTAAATCCCAGAACATATATACAGTGTCTCGTATTAGCCTTACTTTGCTTCCCTCAAAATAGTACCAGTCAATCGGAACTTCTAGGATTGAAAAACCTTTAATCCTAGCCTTTACAAGTACCTCCACATCAAATGCAAATCCATCCACATTCAATTCTTCAAACAATGTAGATACGCAATTTTCTTTAAATAATTTAAAACCGCACTGAGAATCATTGATACCAGGCAATACTAGCAATCGAGTTATAAAATTAAATACTCTTCCCATAAAGTGTCTTTTAGAGGGTTCATTGAACCGACGTGAATCCTGCAATTCTCTGGAGGCTATGACGACATCACTAGATGCAGCACCATCTAATAATCTTGAAATTTGTTCTACCGGCATAGAGAAATCTGCATCGCACAATATCCTCAATTCACCTACTGCATGCAACATTCCTTGTCTTACCGCAGCACCTTTACCTTGATGAACTAAATCAAGTATGCGAACACGTACATTCTGTTCTGATATCTGTCTGACTATTTGAGAAGTCGTATCAGTGCTGCCATCATTGCAGACAACAACTTCCCAAGAATAATCCTCACTCTCTAAAAAAGCAGACAGCGACTTCAAACATTTTTTTATACGGCCAGCTTCATTATATACTGGAATAATTACAGATAAATGAACGGGCACTGTGTTCACTGCCCTCACTGGACCCCTTTAATTAACTACCCGGTCTAATTCAAACCCTTGATGCAGTAGCTGTACAGCATCTTCGAGTTTATCTTCAGATATGATACAGCTAATCCTAATTTCAGACGTAGTGATCATATCAATATTGATACTACCTTTTGCTAGTATAGTGAACATTTTAGATGCGTACCCTGGAGTGTTTTGCATTCCCGAACCAACTATACTAACCATGGCCAAATTTTCTTCACTCAGCAGTTGACCGCTACCAAGAACGGACGTAATTTTTTCTAGAGTCAGCAATGTTGCTGGCAAGTCATTTTTATCAATAGTAAAACTGATATCTGTAAGTTTGTCAGCACTAGTATTCTGGACAATAGTATCAACACTGATACCATCATTCGTTAAAGGTTCAAATAGCGCCCCTGCCAAGCCCGGTTTATCCGGAACGTCTCTCAAAGTGATTTTTGCTATATTTCTCTGATACGCAATACCAGTGACTTTTATTCGGTTCTCCATAGTTTGCTCCTGAACATAAGAATCAATTAGGGTGCCTGGATCATCATTAAAACTGGAGGCTACATATATCGGTACATTGTAAACAGAACCCAATTCTATGGACCTTGGATGCATTTTTGCTCCATAACAAGCTAACTCCAGCATTTCTTCATAACCTATATGTGTGATTTTCCTCGCTTGCTTAGCTATTCTAGGATCGGCAGTGTATATGCCATCAACATCAGTGTAAACTTCACATCTATCCGCTCTCAAAGCAGCTGCTAATGCCACTGCTGTGGTATCTGATCCTCCCCGTCCTAAAGTAGTTACATCATCATTAATATTGATGCCTTGAAATCCTGCAACTATAACAATGTTCCCTTCATTCAATTCCTTGTTTATACGGTCAGTTTCTATATTATCTATCCTAGCCTTGCCATACATTTCATCGGTATGTATACCAGCTTGAATTCCACTTAAACTAATAGCAGGATGACCAAGTTCGGCAATCGCCATAGCCAATAACGTTGCTGAAACCAATTCTCCAGTAGAAAGCAACAAATCCAATTCTCTGGGTTGCGGGTTGGTCGTAACCTGGGACGCTAGATCCAGAAGGTCATCAGTTGTATCTCCCATTGCAGAACAAACAGCTACCATCTGAAACCCTGCTTCATAAGCAGAAGCTATCCTTTTAGCTACATTAGCTATTTTTTTTGCATCAGATACGGACGATCCGCCATATTTGTGCACAAGTATTTTGTTTAATCCATTATTAATCATTTTGTAACATGACATCCTATATTGGAAGTTTTAAGTACCTTTAATGTCCCTTCCAATCCACACTGACGAGCAGCCTCTGCCATTTCATACCCAACTGTCATTTGTCTATCTTTAGAGAAAGCTATAACAGTTGAGCCGCTCCCAGATAAAAAAACGCCAGTAGCCCCCCCGTCCAAAGCACCTTTGAAAATCACTTTCATAGGTCTGAATATTTCTTGCCTATAAGGCTGATGCAATCTATCCTGAGTGGCCACATTGAAATAATCTGGATTATTAGAAAATAAGCCAGCTACCAACAGCCCAACCCTAGACATATTGTATACCGCATCTTTGTAACTTAACGTGTCAGGCAAAATGTTTCTAGCCTCTTCAGTACTAATTTCAACATCTGGAATGAAAACAATGGCATCCAAATCAGCAGGTATAGGGATAGGCACTGTGTAAATATTTTTTTCTTCTACGGCAATTAACCTGCATCCACCGTAGATACACGGAGTCACATTGTCTGGATGGCCTTCTATCTCCACTGCCATCTCCAGAATCTCATTAATTTGATACGGATTACCACACAATTCATTAGCTGCTACCAAACCAGAAACAATGGCAGCTGAGCTACTTCCAAGCCCCCTGTTTAGAGGAATATTATTAGTGCAATTTATGACCATACCAGGTACAGGAATTTCTAGTTCCGAATATAAAAACTGTATCGCTTTATAAATGAGATTATCGTTATTTAATGGAACAGTTCCTTCACCGAAACCTCTGACAAAAATACTTAAGTCTTCTGACTCCAACAACCTAACTTCTAACTCATTCCATAAATCCAGAGCCATTCCTAAGCAATCATATCCGGGACCTAAATTCGCAGTCGTAGCAGGAGCTTTCACATTTACATTATTCATAACAGGAGCCTATTATAAACATTCCATACAAGAATTGTTACTTACATCACACAACTTGGCCTGCCGCAAATCCTGAAGACCAAGCCCATTGGAAGTTAAATCCGCCTAAATGTCCAGTAACATCCAACACTTCCCCTATAAAAAAAAGACCTTTATGTTCCCTGGATTCCATTGTTCTTGAGGATAATTCCTTTGTATCTATCCCTCCTACGGTAACTTCAGCTTTTGGGTATCCCTCAGTACCTACTGGAAAAATATTCCATTTATGTATGGAATTCGCAATCTTTTCCAAGTCCTTATCAGATACTTCACTGATCCGCATCTGTCCAGAACTTAGTGGAAGGATGTAATCTACAAAACGATGAGGAAATAATTCATACAATAAATTCTTAATCTGCCTGGTATAACCGTCATTTTTTTTATTTTTGAGTAATTCAAATAAATCCATATCAGGGCAACAATTAATTTTAACTTCATCTCCCTTGTACCAGTACGAAGATATTTGTAAAACAGACGGACCACTCAATCCCCTGTGTGTAAATAACAAAGAATCATCAAAAACAGAATTATTAGATGATACTTGCGCAGGGAGTGAAATACCTCTTAGTGATTGTAAATCTTTATCTTTGATAACAAATGGCACTAATCCAGGTTTTGGGCTGACAACATTAATATCAAATTTACTAGCCAATTCATAACCAAACTTTGTTGCCCCTAGTTTTGGTATTGATAATCCTCCAGTAGCTATGACTAAAGAATCACAAATCACATCTCCTAAATCAGTAGTAATTTCATACTTGTTTGCATTTGCATGCTCTACATTATTTACCTGATTTGCCAGACTGAATTCCACTTTCGCTTTTTCACATTCTTCAATAAGCATATCAATTACTTGCTGGGCAGAATCATCACAAAATAACTGTCCTGCAGCTTTTTCATGAAATTGAATGTCATGTTTTTCTATAAGTTGCACAAAATCATAAGGGGTATATTGACTCAACGCAGACTTTGAAAAATGAGGATTGGAAGACAAAAAGTGTTCTGGCAAGGTGTTCATGTTCGTGAAGTTGCACCTGCCTCCCCCTGATATCCTGATTTTCTTACCTATTTTGGGAGAATGATCGATAAGCAGGACTGTTCTATAGCGTCTGCCTGCCTCTATAGCACACATCATACCGGCAGCACCTGCCCCAATAATCACTACATCATAGTAGTCTTTCATGTGTTTCCTAATCCTTTACGTAGCAGTGATCAAAAAACAATACTTCTAATTCACATGCAGTAGAAAAATAGTCCTTCATTCTTTCCCGATCTTCTTGCGAATGATTTTGGCTCGCAACATCAAATTCAGACTTCAAGAACATCACAAACTCCGTGAACTCTTCGTTGTTATGGAGCAATATCCATTCATTATACGAATCCCTTGGATTAGAATTCTTATGTTTCGTAGCCCAAGTTAAATATACCCATTCTACGGGTAATAACACAGACAAAACATCAGCGTATGAACCACCACTCGCGCTACTGAATAATTCTTTAAATTTAATCGTCACTTCTGACTCCTCTTCTGAAGACCATTGTGATTCAGGTACATTAGCCTTTTGAAAAGCATCAATAAAAAACTGATCTTCTGCTCCTGTTAGTACATCTAGAAATCCTTCAAATACCTCACGTTGGTGATGTCCAGGGCATTTGTCTATCATTGTTTTGACCAGTTCAGTAAGAGCTCCTACAAATGCATAGTCCTGAATTAAATACTTCTGCCAAGAGAGATCGTTCAACACATCAGAACATAAATCTTCTGTAAAAGCATGCACAGTAGCTGCATGCCATACACCCTTCAAGTCGTCAACAATTTCATCAGATAAATTCATGTATTCTCTCGTTAGTTAAATTTGTTACAACCAAGCTGCCCCGCGTATACCACTTGAATCTCCATACTTGGGAGCCAATAATACAGTTTTTACTGAATCAGAAAACACATATTTACCCCATTTTAGAGGTATAGAACTGTACAGCCTGGATAAATTAGACAAGCCACCACCGATGACTATCGCGTCTGGATCTATGAAATTGATAATCATAGCGAAGGCACGAGCCAATCTATTTTCCAGATTTAATAGTACTTGCTGAGCAGCAGCATCTGTAGTGGATATCTCAGCTATGTGTTGAACCGGTAGATGTGTACCAGTCAATCTTTCATATTCCAGACTCACAGCGGAACCACTAATATAAGTCTCTAAACAATCGAATAATCCACACCAGCAATGTCTCCTGGGTAAATCGTGTTCTTCGATCCATGGCAACGGGGTGTGGCCCCATTCTCCAGCAATCCTATTACGACCTTCAATCAATTTATCATTGATCACAAGACCTCCCCCACAACCAGTACCTAATATTACTCCAAACACATTTATATAATCACACGCTGCACCATCTGTGGCTTCCGACAAAGTAAAGCAATTAGCATCGTTAGCTACCTTCACCTGTCGCCCAGTTATTACCCGCAAATCATTTACAAAATCGCGTCCATTAAGAACCTGCGTATTAGCTCCCCGAATAAAGCTTGAATCAGGTGAAACGCTACCAGGTATGCTTATTCCTACATTACCTTCATAACCAGTCACTTCATATGCCTCGTTAACCAAACCACTGATTTGAGTCACAATTTGGGAGTAACTTCCTGTGAATGTGCCAATTCGCTTAGTCCAAACTACTGAACTGTCATCTGAAATAACCGCTATTTCCGTTTTCGTTCCACCAAGATCTATACCCAATCTCATGTGTATACCCGATTCCTCAAGTCTTTATAATCTATCATCTAAGTTGTATCCTAATTATCTTAACTCATTATAAGGATATCCGATGAACACTAGTAACAAAACCAACTTATTTGATTACGAAAACGATGCTAACAAAATTTTTGAGACCTTAAAAAACGGAGGCGTATCCATAAACCCCATTCTAAGCGGCTACGCAATTATGGGAGCTACCGACGAATCTATAACAAAAATTTACACAGCCAAACAGAGACCTCTAGACAAACCAAGTGGTATAGTTTCCAATTTCCGTACCCATAATGAAATCCATATGATAAATTCTGAACACAAACAAATTGTTAAAGACTTTTCAGAAAATTACGAGTTCCCATTAGCAGTCCTTGCTCCGTTTGACGATTCTCATGCCCTATTGCAAAATCTGACACCCTTCATGCGTTCAATTGGCACAAAAAATTCAACTGTGAATTTCCTCATAAATTCTGGCCCCTTACGAAGCCATATCGCAAACCTAAGTATGGATAATGAATTCCCAATGATTGCCTCCTCTGCTAACGTATCTGGAAGTGGAGTGAAATACAAGGTGGAGGATATAGAGCCTGAATTATTGTCAGCAGCAGACTTGGTCATTGATTATGGAGAAGTGCCTTATCAGAAATTCGATTCATCCGGGTTTCCTCTCTCAAGTACAATTATTGATTTTCAGTCAATGAAAGTAATGAGGCAAGGAGTATTTTTCGATGAATTAGTGGCAGTATTTTCTAAGGATTACAATTTGAAATTTGTTACTGACTAAAGGAAATATCCTGTAAAACCTTCATATAAGAGCCAAATCGCTAACATTACCAATATTGTATTAAATAGTTTTTTAAATATATGTTCTGGCATCTTTGTAAGAATTCTTTTACCTACCACTACACCAATCGATCCAAACAGTATCATTGCCACCATCATAGTGACATAAGGAGCGAACGCAAATCCTAAGAATCCAAAAATAATGATTTTGATGCCATGTTGCCAAAACATGAAAACACCATGGGTAGCTACTGTCATTTGCCGTTCTGTAGTAGACGCTTTGATAAATGGAGCAATAAGAGGACCTGTACCACCCACAAACATCGTTGCAAAGGAGGCAAACGATCCAACCCAAACGAAAGTGATAAAGGAAGGTTTAATCGCTTTAACCGCCGGTCCCCATAAAGTATACAGAACAAACAGGCCTATAATGCTTTGCAATAAATGCTTTGGTATCGCAAATACTATCTGACCTCCAACAAATGCACCTATAACAGTGCCTAGCAAGAATGGCATCATCCATGTAAAGTCAATGTGTTTCCATAACAAAGCTGCTCTAGTAATATTGGAAAAGACTTGAACTACAGCATGAACAGGTATTACTGCCAACGGAGGAACCAATGAAGCCATTACTGCAACCATCATTGCTCCACCTCCTAGTCCTAACGAAGCAGAAACAATAGATGTAAAAAAACTGGCAATACATAAAACAACGAATGCCCAATCAGGAACACCCGGCGCACTATTTATAATGGTGTAAAAAATATCCATAATTATCATTCCACAGTAACTGATTTAGCCAAATTCCTAGGTTGATCAATATCGCACCCTCTATTTAATGAAATATAATAGGATAAGAATTGTAATGGTATAACGTTAATAATAGGAGCCAAATAAGAAGATACTTCTGGAACTTTAATCAAATAATCCGCATCTAAATCCAAACTATTATCTGATTCGTTGACCAAAGCTACCACCAGACCATTCCTAGCTTTAACTTCTTTAATATTAGATACCATTTTGTCGTACAACATATCTTGAGTTGCAATCGCTACAGTCACTAACCTTTCATCTATTAAAGCGATCGGGCCATGCTTCATTTCACCAGCCGGATATCCTTCGGCATGAATATAACTTATCTCTTTTAGTTTCAAAGCTCCTTCAACTGCTATCGGATAATTAATTCCTCTGCCCAAGAACAAAAAGTTGTTACTGAAATTTATGTGATGGGCAATTTCTTTAAATGAATCCTCTTCCTTTAAAGTCTCCGCTATCACATCGGGCAGACTCAAAATATCTGCGATTTTATCTTTAACTTCTGTTTCTGATAAATATCCTACATTAGATCCTAAATATGCTGCCAGTGCATACAAAATTGACAAAGAAGATATAAATGTCTTCGTAGAAGCGACTCCTACTTCTATTCCGCAATTCATGAAATAAGATTCTTCAGCTAACTGATCAGCTTGACTACCTGGGGTATTACAAACGGTTACAAGTCTAGCACCGAGAGCTTTGATCTCTGACATGGCTGATAAGGTATCCGCTGTTTCACCTGATTGCCCCACTGCTATCACTAAAGTCTTATCATTTACAAATTTTTTCTTGTATCTGAATTCTGAAGAACTATATATTTCAGTCGGAAGATTGGATAACTCCTCAAAATAAGTCTGAGCTACAGAACAAGCATTTAAACTGGTACCGCATCCGATCATCAAAACTCTATCAAAGCCACCGCCTGACAACACATTTAAATTATCAGTCTTGAATTGTAGTGAAGAAAAATCAATCAATTCCCTGGTGGCAGCTAAAACACTGTCAGCTTGTTCCATAATTTCTTTTAACATGTAATGATCGTAACCTTTCTTTTCAACGACATTGTCTGATAATGACATTTTTACCAAATCCTTCTTGATAACATTGCCATCTTCATCCATATAACTGATACCTTTTGTTGAAATAGTCACGATTTCATGAGGCTCCAAAAACACTACTCCCGCTTGCACATCTGTGCCTTTCAAAAATGGGAGTATTGCAGATAGATCACTCGTTATTGTTCCTCCATTATGATCAGGGAAAACAGCTAATCCTCCAGCATACCCAGTCCTCAAGGCGCAGATCATTGGTTCTCCGGAAGCCAGTACCGCCACAATAGCCTGTGAGCCTTGAAGGAGTTTATTCAAACTGGCAAACGCACTTTCAAAATCAAGGCCTTCTTTCATCTGTTGAGCGATTAAATGAGGTATTACTTCTGAATCAGTTTCAGATACAAATTCATATCCTTGTTTTTGAAGTTGTGCCTTCAATTCAGCAAAGTTCTCGATGATGCCATTATGAACGACCGCGATATTATTATCTTTATCCACATGAGGGTGTGCATTAGGAACAGTAGGAGAACCATGCGTTGCCCATCTGGTATGGGCAATACCTACAGTAGATTTTATCGAGGCTTTAGAATTATTCTCGGATAAAGAAGCAACTTTATTGATTGTCTTATTTAAATGAATGTCTCCATTCCCGTCAATTAAAGCGATCCCCGCAGAATCATAACCTCTATATTCAAGCTTAGATAAAGCCGCTGTTAAAAGGGGGTAAGCTTGTTCTGAACCTAAATAGGCGGCTATTCCGCACATATTACTCTCAACATAATCATTTACAAACGATTTTACTACAATAGGGAGTTCTTAGCAGTTATATGCATGTAAATTTACTAGAGTTGTAAGCTTACTTGGATTTACACAATACTTATTATTGATTTAGCCAAAGCGAACGGATCATGTCTGAACTTAACCCCAGCTCCGAGTATCGGCTCCGATATTATGTTCTTTACCCATTTCTCACAGCTGCCAGCATCAAGTTCTACGGGATGCTGACCTTCACTCGCGTATCGTTCAAGAATACTTTTTTGATACGGCGCACTATTGATGATCAAATAGTCCAGTTTATTTTCCGTTCCTAAATAATCTACCAATAATTTAATAAAATTAGATGCTTTAAAACCATCTGATTCACCTGGTTTAGTCATCAAGTTACAGACATGGATTTTCTTGGCCTTTGATTCTTTAATGGCATCTGCCACGCTATCTACTAAAAGATTAGGTAATACACTTGTATAAATGTCACCAGGCCCTAATACAATCGCATCCGCTTTTTGTATTGCATCTATAACTGGGGGATATACATACGCTTTGGGTTCCAATTCAATGTAGTCTATAGCTACGTTTAAATTATCTCGTCTTAGATCGATGCTGGATTCTCCTGTAATGAAACTACCATCTTCCAGCCTGGCCACCAAAGTACTTCGTGTCAAAGTAACCGGGAGGACCGATCCTTCAACACCTAATAATTTTGATGCTTCTTCTATTGACGTTATTGTGTTTCCTGTTACCTCAGTTAAAGCACTTAAAATCAAATTTCCGAAATTATGGCCTGTAAGTCCATCACCCGAAACAAATCTGTAGTCAAAAAGCTGTTTCATCAGTGTCCCACGCGAATCATCTGACGCCAATGCCATCAAACATTGCCTTATATCACCAGGGGGTAGATGTCCTAATTCTTCCCTTAAACGGCCGGAACTACCTCCGCTGTCAGTCATTGTAACCACCGCGGTTAAATTACAATTCTCTTTTCGCAAACCAGTAAGAGTAGTGTGGTTTCCTGTCCCTCCACCAACTACGACAATATTCTTTTTATTTTTGGTCTTTGAAGACCCTGTCATCATCTGCATAGTTTTACCCGACGAAATTATATTTGTGTGTGCAAATCAGTGTCAATCAAATTTACATCCCCCGTTGAGTAAAAGAAGGTTTTAAAGTTACAATGTTCGAAATAATCCAAAAATTACATAATTAGTGAGCTGGACGGCGTACTTGTGACTTCAAGAAAAAAACAATGGGAACAAAATATCCTAAAGCCTCTAACTGATAAGTTTTCAGAGAGGAAAACAGATTTCCTAACAGACAGCGGATTAACAATAGATACAATATATGATGCAGATATGGATTCCATCAGCCGTGCAGAGCTACCATTACCCGGCGAGTATCCATTCACCCGTGGAATACAACCCAACATGTATCGAGGTAGATTATGGACAATGCGCCAATATTCTGGATATTCCACACCAGAAGCAACTAACGAAAGATTTAAATATTTATTAGATAATGGCCAAACAGGACTTTCCATTGCATTCGATCTACCGACTCAAATTGGCTACGATTCAGACAGTCCTCTAGCCAAAGGAGAGGTAGGTAAAGTAGGAGTCCCTATTTGCAGCGTACGCGACATGCAGGACTTGTTCAAAGGAATACCTATGGACCAGGTAAGTACATCCATGACTATCAATGCCACTGCGGCCATAATGCTAGCGATGTATATTGCGACAGCCAAGTCACAAGGAGTAGACCAATCTAAATTAAGTGGCACTATACAAAATGATATTTTGAAGGAATACATAGCCCGAGGAACGTATTCTTTTCCACCTAAAGAATCTATGAGGCTTGTCGTTGATTCTTTTACATATTGCTCTCAATACTTGCCCAAGTGGAATACTATCAGTATAAGCGGTTATCACATGCGTGAGGCGGGAGCTAGTGCTACCCAAGAACTAGGATTTACATTCGCTAACGCAATAGAATATGTTACTCAAGCGATAAACTCTGGTTTAAAAATAGATGAATTCGCACCTAGACTCTCATTCTTCTTTGTTGCACAAAACAATTTGCTAGAAGAAGTTGCAAAATTTCGAGCTGCTAGAAAGTTATGGGCTCAAATTATGAAAGAGCGATTTGGGGCGCAAGATGAACGTTCCCTTAAACTCAGATTCCATACCCAAACTGCCGGAGTAAGCTTGACGGCGCAGCAACCAGACAACAATGTCGTAAGATGCACAATACAAGCTTTGTCAGCTATATTGGGCGGAACCCAATCCTTACACGTCAATTCGAAAGATGAGGCACTTGGATTACCCACAGAAGACGCTGTCCAATTATCACTTAGAACACAGCAAATCATCGCACACGAATCCGGGATAGCAGATGTTGTTGACCCTTTAGGAGGCTCTTATTATATTGAGGCTCTCACTAAAGAAATAGAAACAGGAGCAATGAAGTACATCAATGCTATAGACTCAATGGGAGGAGCGGTAACCGCCATAGAAAATGGCTATCAAGCTAACGAAATAGGAGAATCCGCGTATAAACACCAAACGGAAGTAGATAACCAAGATCGCATTGTAGTGGGGGTAAATGGTTTCAATGATCCTAATCCCACAATGGTAGAAACGATGGTTATAGACAACTCTGCAGAAAAATCTCAAACCAGTAAATTGAGTCAATTAAAGTCTATCCGTGATGAAACTATTGCCCAACAGGCTCTAAACAAATTAAAAATGACAGCCGAAGGCACTAACAACTTGATTCCGGTTATAATTGAATGCGCAGAAAGTTTATGCACAACAGGGGAAATATCCTCGATATTGAGAGAAGTATTTGGCGAATATGATTCTCATGACACTTTTTGATATACCATCAAATAAATTGAAAGTTTAGGGAACTTGGAGGTTCATTGTGATATTTACCGAGGAAGAACGGATGCTTCAATCAACAGTGAGAAACTTTGCAGTACAAGAACTGATCCCTAACGCACTTGAAGCAGACAAAACAGAAGACTTTTGGCATGAATCCTTTAATAAAATGGCAGATATTGGCCTTACAGGTATAACTGTAGATAGCCAATTTGGTGGCAGTGGAGCAGGATACCGTCAAGCCGCTATCGCTATTGAAGAAATAGCACGTGGCGACGCATCTTCGAGTGTCAATTTAATAGCCCATCTTTCTTTGAGTACATCTACATTGAATGAATTTGGAAACCAAGATCAAAAGCAAAAATACCTAAGAAACATGGCTTCTGGCAAATCCATCGGAGCATGGGCACTCACCGAACCTGGAGGAGGTTCAGATGCAGCTAGTATTAGTACTACAGCTACTAGAGATGGCGATGATTATGTCCTTAACGGCAGCAAAATGTATATCACCAATGCAGACGTCTCTGATTACATGATTGTTTACGCAAAATTAGATAAGGAAGCTGATTACAAAAGCATCACTGCATTTATCGTAGAATCTAACACAGATGGTGTGACTATCAGTCCCCTGAAAGGCAAATTAGGCATGAGATCATCAACTGCATCAGAAGTGATATTCGATAATGCAAAAGTTCCAGTTGAAAATCGGCTAGGTGATGAAGGTAGCGGATTCAAAAACGCAATGACTATATTGGATTCTAGTCGTATCTCGATAGCTGCACAGTGCGTGGGCATAGGGCAAGGGGCTCTAGATCTTGCAATTAATTATGCCAAAAACCGAGAAACCTTCAACAAACCTATAACTCAACATCAAGCTATACAATTTATGATTGCAGATATGGCCGCAGCAGTACATTCCGCACGAGTAGTCACAATGGATGCCGCAACGTTAAAAGATTCTAAATTGCCTTTTTCTAACGAAGCATCAATCGCAAAATTAATCGCATCCGAAATGTGCATTGACGTCACAAACAAAGCCCTACAGGTACATGGAGGGATTGGATATTTTAAAGATACCAACATAGAACGCATGTTTAGAGATGCTAGGGTAACAACCATTTATGAGGGAACTTCAGAAATACAAAGGCTGATAGTAGCACGGCAGACGCTGCAACAATATCAATAGTTGAGGGAATAGCATGCCAAATCAATGCACAATCAATCACATAGACCATATAGGAATAGCTGTCAAAAATATTGAACAGAGTGCTGCATTTTTTACCTCAATATTTGGAGTTCCTAAACCAATAATTTCAGAAATATTAGATCAGCAAGTCAAAGCCACTCTAATTGAAATCGGGCAGACCCGAATTGAGTTATTAGAAGCCACTAATGATGACTCTCCGGTAGGTAGATTCATATCTAGCAAAGGAGAAGGGTTGCACCATCTGGCCTTGAACGTCGATTCCATTTCCGACAAGCTCGAAACCCTCAAAGAACTAAACATAGACCTAATTGACCAAAGTCCCCGGGAAGGACTTTCTGGTACGATCGCGTTTATCCATCCCAAATCTGTTTTTGGAGTATTAACAGAATTAGTAGAAAGTGACTCTTTGGAATCATAGCA
>CETM01104974.1_pt1 | contig 14853 bp, 12 predicted proteins | sample 361451 | NCBI WGS metagenome assembly CETM01 (sample SAMEA2622690, study PRJEB7988) | marine metagenome | isolation source: saline water (ENVO:00002010), including
TGCCAAGGCCCCTCGTCTATCTCAACACCACCATATTCTTTATTGGCTAATTCGTATCCCCAATCTCTAAATGCACCTTCGGTATACTTCATGATATTGCCTTTGTGAACTAAAGTTACTGAAGAACGATTATTATCAATCGCATAATCTATTGCTTTTTTGACAAGCCTTGAAGTCCCATCTTTAGAAATAGGTTTAACACCTATGCCTACATTTTCATCAAATCTAATTTTAGATACATCAAATCTTGTTTTTAAGGTTTTAATCAAACTTTTAGCTTCTTTTGAATTTCCTTCAAACTCAACACCGCAATAAATATCTTCAGAATTTTCTCTAAAAATAACCATATCAACGTCTTGAGGTCTTTTAACTGGTGAAGGGACTCCATCAAAATATCTTATTGGCCTCAAACAAACAAATAGATCTAGTACTTGTCTTAATGTTACGTTTAGAGATCTAATACCACCTCCAACAGGAGTCGTTAAAGGACCCTTGATACTCACCACAAATTCTTTAAGGGCATCAATTGTTTCATCTGGTAACCATGTATCTTTTGTATAAACTTTTGTTGCTTTTTCCCCACAATATACTTCCATCCATTCAATTTTCTTTTTACCTTTGTAGGCTATTTTTACAGCTTCATTTACAACGTTTATCATTGGTGGTGTTATATCAACACCAATACCATCGCCTTCAATGAAAGGAATAATTGGATTATCTGGGACATTGATTTTTCCATTTTCAATGGAAATTTTTGCTCCCTTTTTTGGTACTTTAATCTTTTTATAAGGCATAGAATAATAGATCTCTTAATTCGTTATTTGCAGTTAAAATCGGTGATAATTATACTCCTAAAATATTAATTAATGAATTCATTTAGCTAACATGAATAATCATAGAAAAACTGTTGTTGTTGGAATGTCAGGTGGCGTTGATTCATCTGTATCAGCATACTTATTAAAAGAACAAGGCTTTAAAGTAGTCGGATTATTTATGCAAAATTGGCAAAGTGAACCGGGTGAGGTTTGTACCTCTGAAATTGATTTTAAAGATGCTTCAAAAGTATGTGATATGTTGGATATACCTCTTCATAAAGCAAATTTTTCTGATGAATACTGGGATAAAGTCTTTGAAGAGTTTTTGAGTGAACATAGAAAAGGCAGAACACCAAATCCAGATATTTTGTGCAATCGTGAAATAAAATTTAAATCATTTCTCGATTATGCTTTAAATATTGGTGCTGATTATATTGCAACCGGACATTACGCTTCCTTAAGAGATATTAACAGTAAAAAATACCTAGTAAGATCAAAAGATTTGAAAAAAGATCAAACATATTTCCTTCATGAGGTTACAGAAAATGAATTCAAACAATGTATATTTCCATTGGAAAATCTTTTTAAAAATGAGGTAAGAGATATTGCTGAGAGTTTAAATCTGCCTATATTTTCAAAAAAAGATTCTGTTGGAATATGTTTTGTTGGTGAAAGGAATCTTAAAGATTTTTTGGGTAGATTTATTAAATTAGAAAAAGGCATTATTTTTGATGAATACGGATCCGAGGTCGGAATACATAATGGAGCAACTCTTTATACAAAGGGCCAAAGACAAGGTTTAAATATTGGAGGTGTTAAAGGAAAAGAAGATTTACCTTGGTATGTTTTTGAAAAAGATATAAGTAAGAATGAAGTTTATGTATGTCAGGGTATAGATAACGAATTGTTATTTAGCAAGTATCTAGAGTGCGATAATATTTCTTGGATTAATAGCTTAGATTTTTCTTTTCCAAAAAGCTGTAGTGTGCAAGTAAGACATCAACATACACCTGTAGACTGTGAAATATCTTATGAAAACGAAATCTATAATGTTGAATTTACAGAATCTATTAGAGGAGTAGCTCCTGGCCAATCGGCTGTATTTTATGATAACGATGTTTGTTTGGGTGGAGGAATTATTTCTAAAAGCGCATAATAGTGACTACTAATCGACATTAATCATGAAATTTAACCATAATAATATTTCACCACTAGATAATAGATACTCATCTAAAATTGAAGACATTCGAGGCATATTTTCAGAACATAACCTTATTAAAACTAGGTTCGTAATAGAAATTAATTGGTTGATATATCTTTGCGAGAAATACCCAAAATATTTTTCTAAGATATCCAAACAAACAAAATATAAACTTTTAAAGTTTCGTGACTCATTTAATGATAAGAGTGTTTTAGAAATAAAAAAAATAGAAAAGACAACTAATCATGATGTAAAAGCAGTTGAATACTATATAAAAAACTTTTTCTTAAAAGACAATGTTTTATCTAAATATACCCATTTAATACACTTTGGTTTGACTAGCGAAGATGTCAACTCATTATCCTATGCAATTATGATTAAGGAAGGCATGAAAGTTTATGAAAATGATATAAAGACTCTTACCAAAAATCTAAAAAAACTATCATCGAAATGGTTGAATACCCCTATCCTTTCTCGAACTCATGGTCAGGCTGCCTCACCAACAACTATTGGTAAGGAAATTAAAGTTTTCTATACAAGAATTCATAGAGAAATATATAAATTACAGTCCGTAGTGCCTTTGGCTAAGTTTAGCGGCGCAGTTGGAAATTATCATGCTTTTGACATTGCAGAAAGTAGAGTTAACTGGCCATTATTCACACGAAAATTCATTAAAACGTTTAATGTGGAACAAAATCCTGTCACTACACAGATTGAACCACATGATTGGATTGCTGAGTTACTTCAAATAATTACAAGAACTAATAATATTTGTATTGATCTATCACAAGATATGTGGATTTACATATCAAATGAAATTTTCAAACTTAAATTGAATAAAAATGAAGTGGGATCATCTACTATGCCTCATAAGGTAAATCCGATTGATTTTGAAAATTCTGAGGGTAATTTCGGTATGTCGAATTCACTAAATGATTATTTTATAAATAAACTAACAAGATCACGCCTTCAAAGAGATTTATCAGATAGTACTGTCCTAAGAAATATTGGTATGTCGTTTGGTTATTCAAAGATTGGAATAAGTTCGTTAAATAAAGGATTAATGAAAGTCGAACCAAATAGAGATTTTATTTTTAATGAGTTAAACAAAAATTGGGAAGTTTTAACAGAAGCCATTCAAACCATAATGCGCTACGAAGGCATTGATGATGCTTATGAGCAATTAAAAACCTTATCGAGAGGCAAGAAACTTGATAAGGAATCATATATAAAATTTATTAATGGCCTTGATATATCATCAAAATCAAAAAATAAGCTTCTTTCTCTGAGTCCTGATAAATATATAGGCCTTGCAAAAAAAGTCTGAATTCAACATTTTTTGTAGTAAAACTACTTAAAAAATACTTCAAAATGGACATTTTTAACACATATTGACACTTAAATTATATTAATATTTACTTCACTACATAAATAGGGGTTACTTATGTCTAAATACAAAAATTCTATTGAAGAAGCATCTTCAATTACTGATATGAATACATCTAATTGGAATTCAATTAGTCCTGATTATGTTGCTCGTATGAGGCTTCAGAATCAGTTTAAAACTGGTATAGATATTGCAAAATATACTGCATCCATAATGCGTAATGATATGGATGAATATGATAAAGATCCTTCTGCCTATACACAATCTCTTGGTTGTTGGCATGGATTTATTGGCCAACAAAAATTAATATCAATTAAGAAACATTTTGGTACAAACAAAAAGAAATATTTATATTTATCAGGGTGGATGATTGCCGCACTAAGATCGCAATTTGGACCATTACCCGATCAATCAATGCATGAAAAAACTTCTGTTGCCAGTCTTATAAATGAACTTTATACATTTTTAAAACAAGCTGATGCTAGAGAACTTGGAGGTCTATTTAGAGAATTAGATAAAGCATCTGAAAAGGACAAGCCTGCAATTCAAGAGAAGATAGACAACTTTGAAACACATATTGTTCCTATAATCGCCGATATTGACGCAGGATTTGGCAATGAAGAGGCTACATACCTTATGGCTAAACAAATGATTGAGGCAGGAGCATGTGCAATTCAAATAGAAAACCAGGTATCTGACGAAAAACAATGTGGTCATCAAGATGGAAAGGTCACTGTCCCTCATGCAGACTTTTTAGCAAAAATTAATGCTGTTAGATATGCATTTTTAGAGTTAGGTGTTGATGATGGAATTATTGTTGCCAGAACTGACTCCCTTGGAGCAGGTCTAACAAAACAAATAGCAATAACTAACGAAGAAGGTGATCTTGGAGATCAATATAATTCATTTTTAGATGTTGAAGAAATCAATGATGAAAATATGAAACATGGCGATGTTATGATCAGCCAAAACGGCAAAGTTGTTCGTCCAAAGAGATTGCCTTCCAACTTATATCAATTTAGAAAAGGTACTGGTGAGGCTAGATGTATACTTGATTCAATTACAAGTTTACAAAATGGTGCTGATTTAATTTGGATTGAAACAGAAAAACCTCATATTGGTCAAATTGCTGAAATGATGGATGAAATTAAAAAAGTTATTCCAAATGCTAAGTTGGTATACAACAATAGTCCTTCTTTTAATTGGACTTTAAATTTCAGACAACAAGTTTTTGATTCTATGAGCAAATCTGGTGATGATGTCTCAGATTACGACAGAGATGATTTAATGAATGAAAAATATGACGATACAGAATTAGCAAAATTAGCTGATGATAAGATTAGAACATTTCAAGCAGATGCATCTAAACAAGCTGGTATATTTCATCATCTAATTACATTACCAACATATCATACAGCTGCTCTTTCTACTGATAATCTTGCTAAAGAATATTTTGGAACTGAAGGTATGCTTGGATATGTTGCTAATGTTCAAAGAAAAGAAATTCGTCAGGGAATAGCATGTGTGAAACACCAAAACATGTCAGGGTCTGATATGGGTGACGATCATAAAGAATATTTTGCTGGTGAAGCAGCTTTAAAAGCTGCTGGTGAAGACAATACTATGAACCAATTTTAATTAATTGCTTTATATAGTGCTTCAGTAAGCAAATTAGAAGTTTTGTATAGACTTGATGACTTTTGTTGTTTATTACAAACAAAGCTATAACCTAATTCATTTTTTTTATCACCAAATGCTACCGAGCCCCCTATTCCTGCATGTCCAAAAGCTCCTTCATAGAATATTGGAGCGAAATGTACATTAGTTTTCTTATTACCATCTAACATAAAACAATAGCCAAATTTAAGTTTTACTCCAAATAAGACCGTATCTGGGCCACTTGTATGAACTTTAGTGGCCTGATCTAATGTACTTTCATTCATCAAATTAATATTATTTCTATTGCAACCGGTAGCTAATATTCCAAATAACTTTGCAAGACCAGATGCAGTCCCATGTCCATTTCCAGCAGGTAGTTCAGCCATTCTAAAATCATTAGAGTTAACATCATTTTCTTGAAAAGGTTCTGGCATAAAAGCTTTTAAAAAGTGTTTAGATTGAAGAGATTTTTTTAAATTTACTAAATCTTCGTTAAGAAGAAAATTAGGTATATATTTAATAAAATCAATTGGAGGTTTAATTGAATCTAATCTATCAAAAGATGTTATAGATGCGCATCGTTTTACTTGCTCATTATTCAGTCCAATATGAAAATCAATATCTAATGGATTTGCTATTTCATCCTTAAAATAGTTACCAATAGTTCTTCCATCAATTTTTTTAAATAGCTCTCCTACCAACCAAGCAAAAGTAACTGCATGATATCCTTGAGAAGATCCTGGTGTAACAAAAGGTTTCTGTTTTTCTAGAGCCTTAACATAAATATCCCAATCACCCCAACTAGCCTGCGGAATATCATTTTCAAAACCAAACATACCAGCTCTGTGTGTTAAAAAATCAATAACTTTTGTATTTTCTTTACCGTTACAAGCATATTCGGGCCAATAATGACCAACATTTTTGTTTACATCTAATAGTCCAGCATCAATCAATCGAGAAATACAAATACCTGAAACAGCTTTGGTTACTGAAAAAACATTAACAATTGTGTCCTCTTGCCATTCAGAATTTTTATTTTCATCTTTATAACCTCCATAAAGATTAACAACTTCTTTTCCTTTCCACTCCACTGCAACAGATGCACCTAATTCAAAATTAGAATTTAGTTGATGATCAAGAATTTTTCTAAGTTCGGAGAATTTTTCGTCGCAATGACCTTTAAGCATCGTTTAATAATGATCTAATCATTACAATTTTCAAGATCTGACCTACCGCATATTTCACAAGTAGAACCATCTTCAAGATTAGCCATTCCTCCACAAGAACCTTTGATTGGTTGATTTTTAAAAATTAGACCAACTGCAAGGCCAGTAAATGCAAAAGCTATAATTAAAAATGACAGTATTAGCTCATTCATAAAAACAAATCATACCATTTATCTGAAAAAACAATATCTTTATCATCGTCATTTTTGTAAATAATCATTGTTGCAATATTGTTGTTATTAGCAATTCTAATTGCATTATTTTTACCCATTGCATTAAATGCTGTTGCATATGCGTCAGCATAGGTAGCTGAATTTTCATTGATTACAGTAACCGATAAAATATCGTTATCAATTGAAGAAAGTGTTTGCGGATTAATAGTATGTGTTATTTTATTTCCGTCATTATCTAATTTGAAGTTTCTATATTCACCAGACGTAGCAATAGCAAGAAAATTATGATTTTTATTATTAATTGTTGTCGTTGAACTATTAATATTGGATAAAGGATTTTGTATGCCAACATTCCATGGCTTACCATTTTTTTTACCACTTATTATTAATTCTCCTCCAATATCAATTAAATGATTATTTAAATTATTATTAGATAGATAATCATGAATTTTTTGTACAGCATAACCTTTAGCAATTGATGATAAGTCAAACCAATTATCAGAGTATCTAATAAGTGAGTTATTTGTTTCATCTAGTCGATATGTTGATGGTTTTTTTTGAAGTGGATTTATACCAAAATCTGGCGCAAATCCTAAATTACTAGAAATTTTACCTAACATTATGTTGTAATATCCTTCAGAAACAGACTCAACACTTTTGGCAATTTTTAAAATATTAAAAAGGTCATCTGAAACAAATTGATATTCATTAAAATTAATATTAATTTTTGAGATCTCGGATTCAGATTTGTAGTTTGAGGCTACATAATCCACCTCATAAATAATTTTTTTTATTGAATCCTTGTGATTATCTGCGATGTATTCAGGAGACGATACAGACCAGGTAGTTCCGTAAGCTTTGCCTGATATTACATATAATGAATTCGAATTATGATTGTATGCAACAAATATTAAAACTATTCCTGCAAATAGCGCCAATACTTTTGATAAAAAATATCTAGTCACAGTAATTTTAATTAGCCGCCAAAGTCATCTAAAGCAATATTTTCAGGCTCAACGCCTAAATTAATTAACATGTCAATTACTGCCTTATTCATCATTGGTGGACCACACATATAGTATTCACAATCTTCAGGAGCATCATGACTTTTTAGGTAATTTTCATATAGAACATTATGAATAAAACCAGTTTCTCCATCCCAGTCATCTTCTGGTAGTGGATCGGATAATGCTACATGCCATTCAAAGTTGTCATATTTCTTTGCCAATTCATCAAATTCATTTACATAAAACATCTCTTTGAGACTTCTAGCTCCATACCAGAATGTAATCTTCCTATTCGTATTAATTCTTAGTAATTGATCAAATATATGAGATCTCATTGGAGCCATGCCTGCTCCACCACCAACAAAAACCATTTCAGCATCCGTTTCTTTAGCAAAGAACTCACCAAATGGACCAAAAACTTTAACTTTATCTCCTGGTTTAAGACCAAAAGTCCAGGAGGACATTAATCCGGGTGGAACATCTTGACCAGGAGGTGGCGAAGCAATCCTTATATTAAATTTAATAATGCCTTTTTCTTCAGGATAATTAGCCATTGAATAAGCTCTAATAACAGGTTCTCTAGTAGATGATTTGTTATCCCAAATCTTAAATCTATCCCAATCTTCGTGATACTCTTTATCAATATCAAAATCTTTATAATCAAGATCATATGCAGGCGCTTCGAGTTGAACATATCCACCTGCTCTAAAATCTACATTTTCACCCTCTGGCAACTTAAGAACCAATTCTTTGATAAAAGTTGCAACATTCTCATTTGATATTACTTCACACTCCCATTCTTTTACACCAAAAACATCTTCAGGTACTGCAATTTTTAAGTCATTCTTTACTGGCACTTGGCATGACAATCTCCAACCATCTTTTTGTTGTGTTGAGTTAAAGTGTGATTCTTCAGCAGCTAATATAGACCCTCCTCCTTCAAAGACTTGGCACTTACACTGACTGCATGTTCCACCACCACCACAGGCAGAAGCTAGAAATATATTATTATCAGCTAATGTTTGTAAAAGTTTAGCGCCAGCTGGGACTACAATCGGGTTACTTGCATCACCATTAATTTCAATTGCAACATTACCGGTTGATACGAGTTTTGATCTTGCAAAAATAATAACAAGAACAAGTAAAATAATAATTCCACTAAAAGCTGTAACTCCTAAAATTAAATCAATACTCATACTAAAGTGAAATTCCTCCAAATGACATAAATCCAAAACTCATTAATCCCACGATAATAAAAGTTGTACCTAGTCCTTTTAATCCGTCAGGTATATCAGAGTACTTTAGCTTTTCTCTTATACCGGCCAATACAACAATAGCTAATGCCCATCCAAAACCAGCACCAAATCCATATACTATGCTTTCTACAAACATTAAATCTTTTTCAACCATGAAAAGTGAAGCTCCTAATATTGCACAATTCACCGTAATAAGTGGTAAAAATTGACCAAGAGCATTATACAAAGCAGGCACATATTTATCTAAAAACATTTCTAAAATTTGCACGCTTGCAGCTATGACACCGATATAACTTATCAGCTCAACAAATTCTAAATTTGAACCTTCTATACCGATCCAAGTTAAAGCATCTTCTCTTAATATATAGTTATAAATTAAGTTATTTAAAGGGACCGTAATTAAGCAGACTACTATAACTGCAATTCCTAAACCAAAAGCTGCATCAATTTTTTTTGATATAGCAATGAATGTACACATTCCTAAAAAAAGAGATAAAGCTATATTCTCTATAAAAACAGTTGTTATAAATATACTTAAATAATGTTCAAACATTTATTTCTCTTTTTGTTAAATCAGGACTAGTTGAATGTTTTGAAACAAAAAAATCATCCTCTTCAATCTGATCAGATCTCAAAGATCTTATTAACCATATAAATAAACCAATAATGATAAAAGAACTTGGTGGTAGCAGAAGTAAGTTATTACCCATGTACCACCCACCGTTGGAAATTAGTGGGAGTATCTCGTAACCAAATAAAGTTCCTGCCCCAAAGAGTTCTCTGATAGTTGCAACTCCAATTAAAATTAAACTATATCCGATACCATTACCCAGGCCATCTAAGAAGCTTAATAGAGGTTTTTGTTTCATGGCAAAAGCTTCAGCACGACCCATTACAATGCAATTAGTAATAATTAAACCCACAAACACAGAAAGCTTTTTACTAGTCTCATAATCGTAAGCTTTTAACAATTCATCAACTACTATTACTAGTGAAGCGATGATTGTCATTTGCACGATAATTCTAATGCTGGAAGGAATATAGTTTCTAATTAAAGATATAAATAAATTTGAAAAAGAAACTACGCTTATTACAGCTGCACACATTACTAGAGTCACAGAAAGATTATTTGTAACTGCCAATGCAGAACAAATGCCAAGTATTTGAAGCGTTATTGGATTTTCATCAATAAGAGGTTTTATTATTACATCTTGATACTGTTTAAGATTCATAATCTAACTCTCTTAATAATGATGAATAACCTGACTCACCAAACCAGTAAGCTACCATATTTGATACACCTCTGCTTGTAATGGTTGCCCCAGACAGACCATCAATTTTATATGATGAATCTGAATCGCCCTCTTCAACTTTGCCTTTGATTACAGATAAATTAACTTGATTATCTTTGTATATTTTTTTTCCTCTCCATTGAGCTTTCCATTTTGGATTGTCAACTTCTGCACCTAAGCCAGGAGTTTCTTTATGATCATAAAATTCAATACCCGAAACAGTATTGAAATCATCTTCAATAGAAATATAACCGTATAAAGTTCCCCATAACCCATATCCACGAATTGGTAAAACTAGTTTATCAATACCGCCTAACTCATTCCTTAATATATAAATTTTTCCAACATTTTCTCTATTTTTAATAATCGCAATATCTTCAGATGCTGGAACCTTAGACGAGAAATTTGGATCTTTTGTGACTAAAATTTGATCGTAATCATCTATATTGAAATTATTATACTCATCCATTGTTAAACCAGTATTAAAGTCAATAAATTTCGACTCTAACTCAGAAAATTGTTCTGCTATAGACGTATTTGGATCATATATATCAGCAACTTGAAGAATTTTAATTCTTTTATCATTGAGTTTATTTTCTTTTTGAAGATCTCTTAAGCTTACTGCAGAAGTAGAGACTACTAATGAGCAAACTAGACATACTGCAAATGCAACTCCTATAGTTTTAATAATTGATTCATTCATTGAACAAAGCCTTTCTTCTTTTAATGTTAGACATTACAACCATATGATCAATAACAGGCGCTAAAAGATTTGCGAATAGAATTGCCAACATCATTCCCTCAGGGAATGCCGGATTAATAACTCTTATAAGAATAACTGTAACTCCAATTACAATTCCGTATATCCATCTGCCTGTATTAGTTCCAGATCCTGATACTGGTTCTGTAGCCATAAATACCAATCCAAAAGCAAAACTTCCTATAACAGCATGCCAATACCACGGAATAGCAAACATTGGATTAGTATCAGAGCCAACGATATTTAAAAGTGATGACATTAATATCATTCCAACAAAAGTCCCTAAAACAATTCTATAAGATGCAACTTTAGTAACCAATAAAACAGCTAATCCAATCATAATAGCAATGATTGATGTTTCACCAACAGAACCAGGTATATTGCCTAAGAATGCATCCATCCAGGTATATGAACTTGTTATGCCAGCCATCCCACTTTCAGCAGCTACACCAAGAGCCGTTGCACCACTATAACCCTCAGGAATTATGTTGTAATCTGAAATGCCTGCAACCCAAACTTTATCACCTGATATTTGTGCTGGATAAGCAAAATAAAGAAAAGCTCTGCCAGTTAATGCAGGATTTAAAAAATTTTTACCAGTTCCACCAAATATTTCTTTTCCTATAACCAAACCAAATGATATACCCATAGCAGCTTGCCAAAGAGGTATGTCGGGTGGACAACTTAAAGCAAATAATACTGTTGAAACAAAAGCACCTTCATTTATTTCATGTTTTCTAATAATTGCAAATAAAGCTTCCCAAGCAATGCCAACAGTGAAAACAACAAAATATATTGGTAAAAAATAGCATGCACCAAACCATAATTTACTAATAAAACTATTTGCATCGTAACCAACAATGCTTACGAAATAATGATGCCAATCACCTGTATTTTGTTGATTGATTGATTCTAAATACTCAAGAGAATTAGCTCCAAGGTTATACATACCAAAAAACATTGCAGGAAATGTAGCTAACCAAACTGTAACCATTACTTTTTGAATATCTACAGCATCTCTAACATGTATTGGGTTTTTAGTTTTTTTGCCATATGAGAAGAGTAAATTTTCAATTGCATCAAACAAAGGAAACCACTTAACATATCTGCCATCACTTACAAAGTTTGGTTTAATATCATCAAGATAATTTCTTAAAATTTTCATGATTCTAAATACAGTTTGTTTAAATTATCCATCAAAATAGATGAATAATCATACTTACTTGGACAGACATATGAGCATAATGCCAAATCTTCAGGCACAAGTTCTAACATGCCCAAATCAATTGCCATATCAACATCTGATACCACTAATGCTTTTAAGAGCTGTGTAACGAGTATATCCATAGGTATTACTTCCTCGTATGAAGAAATTGGAACTATTGCCCTATTTCCACCTCCGATAGAGGTATTGAATATATATTTGTCTGGTTTAATAAATGATGACAAAAAAACATTTAATTTTGAATGCAATGAAGTGCCTGGCATTAACCAATTCATAAATATTTCATTAACTTCATCTTTAATTACAGATATTTGTGAATCATAATAACCCAAATAATTCATAACACCCTCGGATTCGTGACCGTGCAAAATGGATCCAGAGATTATTCTGGAATTAGGTTCAACTTTGCCAGCAGTAATTTCGTCAATATTTCCCCCAATTCTAATTTTAAGTAAAGACGGCTCGTAAACTGATGGTCCTCCCAGAGAAATATATTTAGATGTCCTTATTTGATTATTTTCTTTTAAAAAACCTATAGAAATAATATCTTGATAATTGATTGTCCATACAGTTCTATTTAAATTTACAGGATAAATTTTAGATATGTGGGTGCTTGATAGACCAGATGGATGCGGACCTTTAAATTGATAATAATTGATCTTATCGTTTGATGTATCAAAATTATCATTTTGATAGGACAGATTTAAATCACAATCAAATAAATTCGATATAACATCTAAACCTATATCAAATTCTAGTTTGTTATGAGAAATTATTTCAATAGGGTCTATTGAAAGTGGATTACTGTCGCAACAGTTTATAAAAACTGCATTTGGAGTATCGTTTATCCCAGGTGTTCTATTAAATGGTCTTGTTCTGAAGGCATTCCACAATCCAGCATCAATAAGACTTTTTTTAATTTCATCAGGAGATTTACCTATTTCAAAACTTATAAATTCTTCATTATCTTCAATTTCAATTTCAATCGATAAAAATTTTCTTTTATCGCCCCTATTAATGTTCTTTACAGTACCACCTGCAGGTGATGTAAAAAAAACACCGATATTTTTTTTATCCTCAAAAATTTTTTGCCCAACTTTTACTGAATCTCCCTCTTTAACTAACATAGTTGGTTTCATGCCAATAAAATCATTAGACAATAGTGCTACAGACGAAACTTTAGGTTCGTCGGAGATTGTATTTATAGGCGAGCCTGATATTGGTAAATCAAGACCTTTTGATATTTTTATCACTTTTTGTGTGCCTTTATAAAGTTACGTTTGAAACAATAAAAAACAATAGAATTATAAGGCTAAAGTGCCTAGGATTCTACGTTTTTAACTAATTGGTTTAGGTAATCTTGGGAGATCAATCTTAGCTACTTTTTTAGCCAAACTAATTACTTGTTTAGTATATCCATACTCATTGTCGTACCAACAATAAAGTGTAACTCTTTTATCATTTGTTATTGTTGCTTGAGAGTCAATTATTGTTGCAAATGGTGATGAATAAAAATCAGTAGAAACTATTTCTGAAGAATTTACATACCCAATTATCTCTCTATATTTTGAATGAAAAGCCATTGATCTTAGATAATCGTTAACTGTTTCAACAGTCACTTTTTCATTTAATTCTAATGATAATATTGCAAGACTGACGTTTGGAGTTGGAACACGAATAGCATTTCCGGTTAATTTGCCTTTAAGTTCAGGCAAAGCTTTTGCAACAGCATTTACAGCTCCGGTTGATGTAATTACCATATTTAATGGAGCGCCCCTACCTCGCCTATCTTTTTTATGAAAATTATCAATTAGATTTTGATCATTTGTATAGGCATGGACAGTTTCAATGTGACCACCATTTATCCCATACTCATCATTAATAGTTTTTAAAACTGGAACAATAGCATTCGTTGTACAAGATGCAGCAGAAATGAGTTGATCTTTTTCATCAAGAATAGCGTCATTTATTCCATAAACAATATTTTTGATATCACCTTTAGCAGGTGCAGTTAAAATTACCTTTGAGGCTCCTGAATTAATATGAACAGATAACGCTTCTTCATCTCTCCAAATGCCAGTATTATCAATAACAACTGGATCTTTTATATCGTGATCTGCATATTTAACTTTTTCAGGACTTGAAGCATATATTATCTTTACTGGATTTCCATTTATTACCAAACATGAATTTTCTTCATCAACTCTTACTGTGCCGTCGAAAGGCCCATGAACTGAATCTTTTGTTAATAAACTAGCCCTTTTAAAAATATCATCGTCAGTTGCTTTTCTTATAACAATGGCTCTGAGCTTAAAATAATTACCAGGTCCAGTCGTTTGTGTCATCATTCTTGCAACAAGTCTTCCAATTCTGCCAAAACCATACAAAACAATATTGGCTGGTTCTGAAGGTCGATTTGAATTTTTATTTATGACAGACTTTAATTCGTCATCGATATAACTTTGAACTTTTGAATCATCTTTCTTTATTTCATCAAAAAAAGGACATTTAACAGCTATTTCACCAACATCTATTTCACAATCAGCTAAATTTAGTGTTTGAATATATTTTAATATTGGATAAGTTTCTAATTCACTCAATTCATTATTGTCAGATTGTCTAGCAAAACGATGCGCTTTCATAATTGCAACTGGCGATTCGTTTACTAGAGATTTGCCATAAATAAGAATATTTATACCGTTCCTATATAAAGAGCCTATTATGGGAACCATAAGTTCTGCTAAACCTTCTCTCCACTTCCAATCTCCAAAAGAATCTTCAGGTAAAATCCTTTTTTGTCTTTTTGTTGACTGAAGATTGATATCCCTATTATCACTCATGATTTGATTATA
>CETM01054603.1_pt1 | contig 14841 bp, 11 predicted proteins | sample 361451 | NCBI WGS metagenome assembly CETM01 (sample SAMEA2622690, study PRJEB7988) | marine metagenome | isolation source: saline water (ENVO:00002010), including
ACGAGCCTCACGCGAATTGAGTATTGTTGGCTTGCCTGTCGTCGGAGTCAATCTAGGCCGTTTAGGGTTCCTGGCATCCGTGTCGCCTAATGAAATTGAACAGGCTTTTAGCGATGTAGTCGCTGGAAATTGTCGCATTGTCGAGCATTTAATGTTGCAATGTACGGTCCTGCGTGACGGGCAACAGGTAGCCTCGGCGATCGGACTGAATGAAGCAGCGTTGCTGCGTGGAGCTCCTTTTTCGATCCTTGATATCGACCTTCATGTAGACGGTGAATTAGCGACGACTTTTAGTTGCGACGGATTGATTATTTCCACACCCGTGGGCTCGACAGCGCACAGTTTATCGGCTGGTGGTCCGATTTTGCGTAAAACTCTGGATGCCTTTGTTATCTCCGCGATAAGCCCTCACACGCTCACGGTTCGACCTGTGGTGGACTCGTCTAATCGAATCTACGAAATGATCCTGCGGGCAACTTCGGCTGAAACGGCTGTTGCCGTGGACGGTAAAGTGATCGCGGATGTCACTCAGCAGGATGTGATTCGTGTTGAAAAAGCCTCGCAACCGTTTTTGATGATCGAAGTTGACGGGCAAAATGATTATCGAAGTTTGCGTGAGAAGCTGGATTGGGGTGGTCGTATTCGCCATAAAAAATAACAATAAAGGCTCTCGAATGGATTCGAGTAACGAAATGTAATTGTGGAGTGTGCAGGGAGGCATATGATGACTGTGGCGAAAACCGGATTAATGGTATTTCTGTTCGCGGTATTTCTGATTCCGGGGATATCAACAAACGCCCATGCTCAGGGGCAGGATCTGGAAAAACAGCTGCAACAGGCAGCTGCCGCCGCAACAGGTGAATCGGCAACTGCTAAAAAATATCACCTGCAATATAAACTTCAGCAAGGCGAGTCCATTCGTTCCCGGATTGTACATCTGGTTTCGATGGATACGAAGATTGATGGGGAATTTGAGAACCTTAAATCTCGTAGTGTTTCGACCAGAGTGTTTCAGGTACAAGCAGTGGATGGTGAGGGAAATATCACACTTACTCATCTGGTTGAAGATGCTGAACTTTGGCAGAAAGTGACCGGAAAAGAAGAAGTCCGTTATAACAGCAAGACAGATGAGGTCGTGCCGGAAAGTTACGAACGGCTTGCTGAGTCGATTGGTAAACCGCTGGCTGTCATTAAGGTCAATCCAGCAGGTAAGATTCTCGCTCGAGAAGACTCGGTCGTTCAGTTCAACCCGGGAATTGGAGTCTTGCTGCCGCGACTTCCGGATTATCCGATTGCAATTGGACAAAAATGGTATACGCCTGAATCGGTTCGTATACGTACAAAGGATGGTCGAGTGAAGACCATCAAACTTCGCAAGTTGTACACGCTAACGAAGGTCTCCAACCAACTGGCAACGATTACAGTCAAAACCCAGTTACTCACTCCGGTTCAGGATGTGAAAGTCAAAAGCCAACTCATGCAACGAATGCAGCATGGTGAATTGCAATTTGATTTAGCGGCTGGCAGAATCTACTCATCACGAATGGAACTGGATGAACGGGTTGTCGGGTTCAATGGAGCGGCAAGTATGATTCACTATCTCTCCAGGATGACCGAGCAGTTAGTTAAGCCCGCGCCTTCCTCCAAAGACGTCTCTGTACGTTGATTTGAAAAGGGAGATCAGTTTGCGAGCTTTCTCCGCTCGAAACGTGATGGCACTCGGCCTCCTGTTCGTTGGGTTCTGGCCGATGGCCTCTGAGGCTGTCGATAAACTGCGTGTCGAGAGTCATGGCGAAGTCGTCCTGTTAGAAGGGCGACTATGGGATTCTGGTGATCCAACTCGATTGTTGCTTCAGCGAGCCGACAATCGACTGCAAAAAGTGGAAGTCACGGATGTGCTGGAGCGATCTAAAGACGCGACCCGATTGGTTATGCATTCTCGGGCTCAGCTGACAGCGGCTCTCAAACAGGAGTTTGGCGATAACTTTCAAATCCATGCAACGTCGCACTATGTCATCTGTTTTAACACCGTACCGGAGTATGCTCGCTGGGTAGGATCATTACTGGAACGCCTGTATCGTGGGTTTTATGGCCACTGGGACAAACGCCGTGCTGCATTGACTCCTTCCACTGCTCCTCTGGTCGTTGTGATTCACCGAAATCAGCAGTCGTTTCTAAAACACGTGGAAGGTGATTTGGGAGAGACGGCTGAGTTTATTCCCGGGTATTACAATCAGGAGTCCAACCGCGTCAATCTCTACGATTTATCACGTTTAAGTGAGCGGCAGGAGCAGTTGGCCGTTCAGGGCGTGCGTTCAGGCAGTCCCGCTGTTCAGATTCAGCGAGTGTTAGATCACCCGACGGCTGAAAGGAATGTGGCCACGATCATTCACGAAGGGACACATCAGCTATGCTTCAATAGTGGGATGATGAGGCGGCTTTCCTACACACCTTTGTGGTTAAGTGAAGGGATGGCCATCTATTTTGAAACGCCTCAGTTAAGTAGCCCTAAAGGATGGACGACGATCGGTGGTATCAATCGCTATAGTTTGAATTACTACAAGTTATTGGAACGAGATGGAAAACTGCTCAAATTTGATGAGATTATCAGTTCGGATGATGTGTTTCGTTCGGGAAAAACAGTGCGGGCTGCCTACGCTCAGTCCTGGGCATTAAATTACTTTTTGCAAAAGACAAAGCCGCAACAGTACCAGGATTTTCTCAAGCTACAACGATTGCATGTGCCACTTCAGCAACTCAGTGCTAAACAGCGTCAAGTGATGTTCACGGAGGCTTTTGGAGCCAGCCTGACACAAATTGAAAACCAAATGCGGGTGTATTTTTCTAAACTTTGATTAGAGTTTATTTGCGTTAGAGTCTGCCCGGAGCAAACACAAAGCTTGTATCGAGAACGCTCGATACGTAAGATAAAGCATTAGTAAATCTGCAGCGAATGGTCGCTGTTTCATTCATAAGGAGAATACGATGTCGTCAAAGGAGACACCTCGTAAAACAGATAATAGTCGTCGCAATTTCCTCAAGACGTCTGCTGTGGTTGGAGGGGCTGCTGCCACTTCGTTTACTGCCGCTAACGCTGTCCACGCACAGGGCAGCGATATCCTCAAGGTTGGTTTGATCGGATGTGGTGGTCGAGGCACGGGAGCCGCTGTCAACGCCATGCGTGCCGAAGATAATCTGCGGTTAACTGCGATGGCCGATGTGTTTGGCGATCGTCTGGAGCATTCCCGGAATATTCTGGAGCGTCAAATTGGCGATAAGTTTGCCGTGACTGAAGAAACCAGTTACACGGGCTTTGATGGCTATAAAGAATTGATGGCAGGCGATGTCGACGTTGTTCTTCTTTGTACACCTCCCCATTTTCGCCCAGCTCATATTGAAGAAGCCGTAAAGCAAAACAAACACGTCTTCTGTGAAAAACCAGTCGCGACAGATGCTGTCGGTGTTCGTCAGGTCATGGACGCAGTGCGTGTGGCCAAAGAGAAAGATCTAAACGTTGTTTCAGGGCTTTGCTGGCGTTATGACTACGGCGTGCGAGCTGTGATGGAGCAGATCAAGAGCGGAGCGATTGGCGATATTCAATCCATTCAGGAGAACTATCTTACCGGTACGTTATGGCACCGGGGGCGTAAGGAAGACTGGAGTGAAATGGAGTACCAGGTGCGCAACTGGCTGTACTTCACCTGGTTGTCAGGCGACCATATTGTGGAACAGCATATCCACAGCCTCGACAAAGCGATGTGGCTGATGGATGACGTCCCACCGGTCAAGGCAACCGGATTGGGTGGACGCCAGCAACGTGTTGACGAGCAATGGGGTCATGGCTATGATCACTTCGCCGTTTGCTATGAATGGGAAAATGGTGCCAAGACCTATTCCTACACTCGCCAGCAGTCGGGTTGCTCGAATAACGTGGAAGATTACGTGATGGGTACTAAGGGGTCCGCAAAGATCCTGCGACATTCCATCGAAGTGGGTGGTGAAGAAACCTTCCGCTATCGTGGTCCTAAGCCGAGTATGTACGATGTGGAACACAAAGAACTATTTGCTGCAATTCGCAGTGGTGACACCATCAATAACGGTGATTACATGTGTTCCAGTACTCTGATGGCCATCCTGGGACGTGAAGTCTGTTACACAGGTCAAACGATCACCTGGGATCAGATGCTGAATTCAGAAAAAGACTTGTCACCGGCTGTTTATCAGTGGGGCGACGTGGAAGTTCCCAAGGTTGCCATTCCTGGTAAAACGGAATTTGTTTAAGTCTTTATCCCAGCATTCAAAAATCCAAAAGCCTCGTTCGACAGTAAACTCGGACGAGGCTTTTTTGATTTAAATAGAAAGCGTGTAAACAGCCGCGTGTTTACGTTCCAAATTGGGCTTCACAGCGTCTGAGTGCCTCAGAAACTTTGCATTGGCCATGCGGATGAGTGATCCAGGAATCATTTTCGATCCAATGACTAACTCGCTGCTGAGCGGAGATCACTGTATTGTGAGCTCGTTTGCCGAAATAGTCGCCAATTTCTGAGTAGGCTGCACGGGTGTACTTTCTGGCCAGCCACATGGCCAGCATACGTGGCTGGCTGATGCTCTTGGCTTTGGCTGTGGATTTGAGCTTCTTCCTATCGACACCAAACACTTCACATACGGCCTGCTCAATATCTGTGATACGCACATTCCGGCGAGGCTTGTCGAATAAATCGGCCAACTGCCTGTCTGCTTCTTCCAATGTCATTGTGGACTGAGCCAGTTGTTGCAGGACGCCAATCCGATTGATCGCTCCCTGAATATGACGAGCATCAGGGTGGACACGTTCCACCAGCATATTAAGCACAGCAGAGTCAATTTGCAGACCCAGATGCTGGCAGTATTGATAAGCGATTTCCTGTCGCATACTGAAATCAGGCGATTCGATTCCGCAGACCAGTCCACTCGACATACGTGCCACCAGGTCCGATCCGAGTCCGTGAATTTCCGTGGGAGACATCTTGGCCGAAAACACAAGCTGCTTACCACTGCGGATGAGTGTGTCGACGGTATAGTGAAACTCGATCATGGTCGCCTGTTTACCGACAAAGAATTCAATATCGTCGATGATGAGGACTTCCACATCACGGTGTTTCCGCCTAAATGTAGGCAAACCATTGCCCTGCAGCGATTCCAAAAAATGAGTTGTGAATTGTTCTGCGGTCAAATAAACCGCCTGCCCCGCCTTTACTCGACTGCGGTACTTGTTCCAGATGGACTGGAGTAAGTGTGACTTTCCACTGCCTGACGGTCCGTGGATAAACAAAGGGGAAATCGTACCGGGCCGATCGAGCATGGACTTGGCAGCACTAACGGCGATTTGATTGGCTGGCCCAACAACAAGATTGAGTAAGCCCGCAGGAGGCCTGTGTTTAGGAATGGGTTGAGTGGCCGGCGTTAGCTGGATTTGTTTGATCTGTTGGACTTGCCGATCCGAGTCCGATGGTTGGGCTGATGCGTTGGCAATGTCGCTGTGAGAGGATTCCGGTGCGTCAATTAGGAATGATAGTTCCAACTGACTTTGGGAAAGTGACGTCAGGATATCCTGCAATTTGGACTGATAAACGCGTTTGAGTCGTTCGGCGTTGAAGCTATTCGGAGCGCACAGGCTCAGCGTGGTTCCTGACAGGCTCCACGTTACTGATTGATCGAACCAGATGTCGAATTTGTCTTGCCCAATTTCGTCGACCAATCTTTTCCTGATGGTCGCGATGAGGGTCATGTCGTCCTTGGTCACGTTTTTATATTCCTTTAAACGCTTTCAGCTTCCACCGAAACCATCTTGGTTTCGACGCCATTTGAATCCTTGAGGGCTCTAAGCCATCCCGAACCAATCAAGGTTCTTCAGGATTCAGGCGATGCTGAAAAACGCATAATCACCGAATCATCTTTGGAACTCGAGTGTTTTTCCCGGTCGCTAGAGACCACTGAAAACAGTCGGTTCTTTCCCCATTCGGCAAGTTAGCATTCCTGCTGGTTGATGAGTGGGAACCGATTGTAATCCTGCTAGCACTCGATTCAAAGTGTTTTAAAAACAAAGAGCCAAAAGGCTCTTGATTGACGGTAAAAACAGTGTTTTCGTCGTCTGAAAAGTTTCCCGTTCGACGGTGGAAAAACTGTCGACAAGGTGACGATAACTGTCGTTACGTTCAACGTCTGACGTCCGTTTCCGGATTTGGTGGGCATCTTGCCCGGAAAGCGTCTTGAAGAAATTCAAAAACAGCGATTATCCGCTTTTGAATTATATCGGAATTGGATTCTGAAAGAACCAAGCTGCCATGAAATTGCCGTGATTCGGCAAAGGTTTCTCAAGCAAACTCCTCTCGAGGGGGATTGGCGAAGGTGAATCCCGCGATGGATTAGATCTGCTGTCGGGATTGATCCGTTTTCAACATTCTGCGAAATGATTCACTGAGAGTCGCTCCGAGCTTTAGACGATTGAGCTCAAAGCGTATTTCTAGTGGTTCGCTATGATCTGATGTGGAGACAACCGTCGGAGCGACGATTCGCAGGGCACTAACTGGTAGTTTGTTTTGGCTTTTTATTAAGAGGGTGTGGATGGAACTCGGCCGTTGCGTCATCCGAAATTTGTTTTTCATAAGAATGATTAATGTAGAGGGGTCGTGAGTGAATCCTAAGAACTCCAGGCGTTGCAGTTTGTCATGACGATCAAAAAGAAACGTTAGCGAGCCAGCAAGGTCATCGGGATCTTCACCCGTCACGACCGGGACACGGTAGCTGTGTAAACCGCTGTCTTGCACATGAAAGGAAACCCGGGCCCAGCGGCTAGTTATTTCCGCTGGTGTGATTTTGAAATCCAGCACCTGTTCGATACCTGAAAAGACTCCTCCATCAAGATGAGGGGAAGAGCCATCCGGATCAGGTGTCGTCATTGCTACATCTTCAATGGTGGAGACGTTAGAATCATCGCCTGAGAAGAATGCACTGATCGAATCGCTTGTCGAATCAAACCAGTTGGATATGGAATCTAAGATGCTTGTCGAGTCTTCAGCATCACCGGTCGTCGTACCTCCGGAGAAGATAACCAGCGGCACGAAGATGACGCCACCAAACATGGCCAGATAGAGTAACCGTTTTAGAATCCACTTCATTTGCGTCTCCAACAAGTTGAGTTTGTTAGAAAAAACTACCATTTGAGAGACTCACGGGGATTGGCATGGTAGCTACGTTGTGTTGGAAGTGAAGGATTTCCTGAGGGTTGTAGAGATTATAGGTTTTCGGCAAAGTAGGCTGCGGCTGTTTTTTGCGTATGAGGGTTACCTGCGACAATCAAAGTAATGGAGTTCGAGCCTTTAGGCTTGAGTTGTTTCCGGACCTGTTCAGGTGTGAGTTCAATACCACGTTTCTTAATTTCCAGGGAACCGATGTCGTGTTCACTAATCCATTTACGGATTTTCTTCAGGTCGTACGGCAATTGGTCGACGACTCGATAACATGCTCCTCCGGGGACGCTTTGATGTGAGTCTTTGGAGAAGTAGGCCACGCCCGAGTGGATGAACTTCAGGTCATGCTGCGCTGCCCAGGTTGGGGCGAGATTCGCAGCTAAGACAGCTGGAGAGGGTTCATAGATATAGCGTACAGGTGAGTTGGACAGCGGGACATCCCGGGCTGTGAGTAACTCTCCCTGATCAGCTTCGAAGGCCCAGGCGGTTTTTCCTGACGGTGTCACTGCCACAGCACTGCGTTTGTGGTTATCCACAGTCAGAGGCGTAAAGAGGGCAAGTTGTTGCCGGCATTCATTGCGAGATTGAAGCCATTGTAATTGGCATTTATCGACCCAGGCATCAGGTATCTGTGTGGCAGGAGCAAGTTTGATCAGGATTCCTTTCATGGATTTACCAACCTGATCGATGAGGTGATTCATAAAAGGCAAGTCTGGAGCAAAACTCTGGATATCGGTGTGACGCAAGCCATCATGACGGCGATCCGGGTCAAGATGAACCCAATCCGTGTCGAGTGTAACTTCAGTTACATCAGCGGGGATCGTATTCACGGCTTTACCATGTTTCAGAGTGGCATTATGGCGGGCTAATTGGCAAAGCATCGAATCCTGGTCGACGCCCGTGACAGCAAAGTGCTGTGAGAAGCCTTGTAGGTCTCCTCCGATTCCACAGCACAAGTCCGTGACATGCTGTGTGTCGGCAGCCAGTTTTCGGATCAAATTTGCTTTGTAGGTGGCAATTCCTGCATCGGTGGTTTGCTGTAATCCGAGGCGGGTAAACAGCATTTGATTGGCGTTGGGAAATCGCTTGCCTGCCTGTTGGCGTAACCTGACCTGGCAGGCGATAAACTGAGACTGTTCCACGGAAAAGATTTCTCGCAGACGTAGTAGTTGTTTTGCTGATACATTCCCATCGACTGATGTGGCACTCAGTTTTCCAATGGCTTCGAGAGTTTGTTCGGAGGTGATCCAGTCGTTGTCGAGCATCAGCCTAGTATGAGAGCTGTTATAGGGAATGACAATATCCAACCTCGAAATCCCCCGGATGGGTTCGGGTTGACCTGCAATTCAGGCATTTGTTACATTTTTCGCAGTGATGAAGTGCGCAAGGTATGCGCTGAGTGGAGAAAAGGTTTTATCAGCATGAATTTACTGCGAATTTCCGTTGTCCTGTTGGCTTGCACGGTAATTCAGTCTATTGGCTGCCAGAGTCGCCCGATTATTAATTGGAATTGGGTAAATGACCGCGCCTGGGCTGAATGGCGAGACGACGATCGCTATATGACCACCTGGCACGAGAAAGAGGCATTCCTGGAAGAATTGCGGCAAGAGGCTGATTCGCTGCCGGTTGCTGAGCAACGTCAACATGCGATCGCTTTGTCCGAGCAGATTAAAGCAGAGGAAGTTCCTGTTGTACGGCGTGAACTGGTGCGAACATTAGCACACTTTTATGTGGTTGAGTCGGAAGCCGGGTTGAAAACGGCGTTGGAAGATAGTGATCCGGATATACGTAGCGTCGCCTGTAAAGCAATGGGGGCACGTCCCGGCCAGTCAGCCAGGAATGCATTGTTGAAGGTTGTTCGCAGTGACGAAGATACAGATGTGCAGTCCACAGCCCTGCGAGCGTTGGGTAATTTCGATGGTCAGGAAGTTTTTGACGAACTCAAGAAAGCTCTGGAGAACCGGGATCCGGCAGTCCAGTATGCGGGTATTCAGGGTCTTCGAACTTTGACCGGGCAGGATTGGGGGGAAGACCCGGAAACCTGGCTTGCAGGCTTGGATGGCAAGGATCCGGAAGTGATTCATGATGGACGCGAGTCCTTTATCGACGCTCTGCACCCGCGTAATCTTCTCCGTTAACTCGGTTCAGCAGCATACAGAGCTGATTCGATCGTGGCGGTTGTAAACTGCCATTGCTGAATTAGTGCAATCTCCGTACTATGCACGCCAGTTCTGTCGGAGTTGTCTGGCAGTTTGTAAGTCCATCTCTCGGGTATTCCAGCAATAGAATATGGAAGATCGTGCCAAGTAAGTTTCGAGAACCATTTGCGACGCTCTATAAGCAGGCGGCTAAGTTGCGACAGGCATCCAACGCTGATGCGTTGTTGCTTGTACTGGATACAGCTGCCGATTGGGCTGCCTTGCGAAAAGCCGGTCGGCACAATTTGATTTTGTGTGTATCTCAGGATGCCAACTGTCTTGAAGGCGCTGAAGAACATGGTTTGACGCCGGTTATTCTGGAAGCCGATGATATTCCGGTACAGGAACTCATGGAGACTGCTTTGCTTGAATGTGTTGCCAATGACATTCTTGAAGCGGGGTCTCAGGTTGTCGCTGTGTATTCCGGTTTTCACAGCGACGTCCATGACAGCATTTCCTTAATTCGTCTTGATGAACATCTGGGTAGATTAACGGCGAAAGATCTGCGTAAACTGGAAACCCGCGTGCCGCTGGAAACGTTGAAATCCGTCGTCGATTTGGCAGTGGAGATCGGGTTCGAAGGTCGGGAAGGTAAACCTGTGGGGACATTGTTCGTCGTGGGTGACGCTCGGAATGTACTTGAGTACTGCCACCCGGCGGGATTCGATCCAGTACGAGGCTACAAAAAGGACGACAGGAATCTCAAAGATGCGCGTACGCGAGATGCAATCAAGGAGATTGCTCAGTTAGACGGCGCGATTATTGTGGGAAGTGACGGGGTCGTCGAACGATCGTGTCAGATTATTCAAGTGAGTGCAACCAGCCTGACGTTGTCCAAAGGCTTAGGCGCCAGACACTGGGCAGCGGCATCCATATCAAAAGTGACTAAGGCAATTTCAGTGGTTGTCAGTGAATCGAACGGGACGGTCAGGCTGTTTCAGGACGGTGAAGTGGTCCTGCGAATTGAGCCGATGCGACGTGCTATGAAATGGCGTGAGTTTGATTTTGATCCCCCCACGTCGTCTTCTGAATAGAGTGGTTATTGCGTGACGGCAGCCAGCGGGATGCCGATATCGATGACATGGACCTCTCCGGTGTATTCACGAGATTCTGCTACCGCAAAGCCCTGCTTACGAGCCACCATGGTCAGTGTATGATGAGCCCGGAAGGTGGGTGAACCGGGCTGCCCTGTATCGCAATCCAATCCTGTCGGTATGTCGACAGCGACACGCAACGCTTGCTGGGCATTGGCCCATTCAATCGCTTGTTTAAACGGAATGCGAGGATCTCCGACCCCTCCTGTTCCTACCATGCAATCGAGGATTGCCGTGGTCGAGGATGTTTCCAATTCGTCTAACATCGCCTGAACGTGTTCTGATTCGACACATAATACCGAAGCTGGAAGTTTGCAAAGAATGTCAAAATTAGTCCTGGCATCCCCCACCAGCGAAGTCGGTGAATCCAACAGGATCGTTACTGCTGGAATGTTTCTGGTCAGTAGTTGCCGAGCAATTACGAATCCGTCACCGGCATTGTTTCCTTTCCCACAAAGTAGGACGACAGAATCGACTGGTTGAGCCTGTATGAAATCTGTGCAGCCTCGTCCGGCATTCTCCATGAGGATCAACCCGGTTATTCCCAGACTGTCGATCGCTAACTGATCGATTTCTCGTGATTTTTGGCGTGTGAGCGTAGTCATAATGGCGACCCGGGAAGGTAATGGAAATGAGGCGTTACAGGGTAGTACCCCGTAACGCCTCAGCCAACCGCTCCCAGTAGCTCTATCAAAGCTGTTGTTGACCCGTTGAGCAGACCCTGATGTCCTTGCTGTTGGGAAGCGAGTTTATTTGATGATGGTTGTGATTAAGGAATAATGAAGACGCCTCCGAGCACAGAGCCGGCTTGAATCAATGCAGCCTTTTTGCTGAGTGGAAAGGCTGGTTTCACCCGTGGAGCGAGGCTTCCGGGGCGATGGTAACCCAGAGCATACTGGCATTCGTTCCAGGGATGGATTCCCATGTGATATGGGAGGATAGCAATGTTTGTGAAAAAGTGAGCACCGGAACGCATGGGCTGTAGCCAGGGGCCGAGTGTATGGCCATGGCGTTCGAGTTGTGCATCTTCAAAGTAGATCGGTTTGTGAGCCACAGCCGAGGCTTGCCAGTGAAACGTGAGGGCCTGCCAGGCTCGTTGCTCGTAAGGACTGTTGTCGATACGGCATTGCTTGGGAAATCCCCAGGCATCCGCGATGTAACAAATATCGTCGACACTAAGTGTGTTAATGGGAATAGTGACTAATTTCCCGTCCGCGGTCTTAACATAAATGTTGCTGAATGCATAATCAGCCAGTTGTCCTTGTATCACTCCCTGCCCTTCACGATTGCGCCATTGTCTGACTTCCTGCTGGAGTTTGGGTGGCTTCTGATCCAGATTTGGTTTGAAGCTGGGCGAGATATCAAGGGAGATTTCACTGATGGGTTTCGCACTGATTAAAGTTGCAGCTTTCTCGCAATCCGGTGTTCCGCAGTTTCTGGGGTCCACCATCGTAGCGACTTGAATTGCCGCTCCTCCTGCCAGAGGCAGTGGATCTAAAACCCCAGCCTGGGGAGCCTCAGGGGATGTTAACGGTTCCGCTGGCGGGATGACTTCCGTGTCACTTTCGTCACTGGTGTCCTGCCCGATTAACAATGCAGGAGGTGCCGGGGGTTGCTTCTCTTCCGGTTGGAAGGTGTCGGAAGTAGCGCCTGCTGGTTGCGGCGTGTTGGTTGTTGATTTCGGAGCGGGGGCTTCGAGTATTAGGAATGTATTTTCATCCAATTTGTCCGGAGCAACGGTGGTAGGTTTACCTGGTTGCTGCAAAGAGTTGTTCCCGACTTCGACTTCGGTAATCGGGAGAAAGTTATCGTCTTTGGGAGGGTTTGGGGTGGCGACCACTGGTGCCGTGTTTTGTACCGTGGCTCGTTGGATTTGACCAGCGGTTGGTTTATTGGAGACTTCTTTGATGGCTGTAATGCGAGTCGGCGTAGCTGCATTGTTGACACGCACACGTGTTGTGGAGAGGTTGCGTACCGGAACCGAAGTCGTTCTCGTCGTTTTGATACGAATTGGCGAATCGGAGGCAGCCGGATTGGCGGAGGAAAAGAGCAGCAGCAGCGTACCGAGGGTGGTAAGCGAGAGACTAGTTGTGGTCACTGCCGGACGAGTTGTCCGGGCTGTAATTTGGTGCTTCGTGCGTAATTGCGATGTCATGAGGATGGCTTTCCCGAATGCTGGCAGCTGTTACCCGGATGAACTGGGCGTCAGTGCGCAGGTTATCTATGGTAGGTGTACCACAGTAACCCATGCCTGCGCGTAACCCACCAACCAATTGGTAGACAAAGTCTGCCAGATCGCCTTTGAAAGGTACTCGCCCTTCCACACCTTCGGGAACGAGCTTGCCATTTCCGCTTTGGCGGTAACGTTCACTCGATCCTTTCACCATCGCGCCCATGGATCCCATGCCACGATATGCTTTAAAGGTACGACCTTGGTAGAGGATTAATCGTCCGGGACTTTCAGAAAGTCCTGCAAAAAGTCCTCCAATCATGACAGAATTTGCTCCGGCAACAATGGCTTTGCAAATGTCACCGGAAAATCGAATTCCACCATCGGCAATTACTGGAATTCCAGCCTCTTTTGCCACTTTGGCAGATTCGTAAATTGCTGTCACTTGAGGTACACCGACACCTGATACCACTCGCGTAGTACAGATTGAGCCAGGGCCAATTCCAACTTTGACGGCATCTGCTCCCGCATCGATGAGATCTTTGGCACCGGCTTGCGTAGCGACATTTCCAGCCACTACGTCGATATTCCACTGTTTCTTTATCTGTTTGACCGTTTCGATTACGTTTTTCGAATGCCCGTGAGCGCTGTCAACAATTAGGACATCGACGCCTTTATTGATTAGGCTTTCAGCTCGTTCAAAGCCGAAGACCCCAATAGCAGCTCCGACACGCAGTCGACCCAAATGGTCTTTGCATGCATCCGGAAACTGCTTCATCATATCGATGTCTTTGATCGTAATCAGTCCGGTCAGTTTGAATGAATCGTCCACTAGAAGCAGTTTCTCCACCTTTTTCGCAGTTAATACCTGCTCTGCTTCTTCCAGCGTGACCGCGCCTTTGGCGGTCACCAGGTTTTCCTTGGTCATCACCTCTGAAACTGCCTGAGATGTATCTTCCAGGAAGCGGAGGTCTCGGCGAGTAAGGATGCCGACGAGTGTGCCGTCTGCTTCGGTGATGGGAACGCCGGAGACATTGTGTTGCTCCATGATCTGACGGGCATTTCCCACGTTGGCCGTTGGTTGTAGTGTTACCGGGTCAATAATAATCCCGTTGGCACTTCGTTTGACTTTGTTGACCTCAACCGTTTGGTCTTCCACCGACATGTTTTTGTGAATAACGCCAATGCCTCCCATTTTGGCCAAAGCAATGGCCATAGCGTGTTCGGTGACGGTATCCATCGGTGAACTAACCAGAGGGATATTCAGTTGGATGTTGTTGGTGAGCTTAGTCCGCACGTCCGCATCAGAAGGTACAATTTCGCTATAAGAGGGTTCCAATAGAACGTCATCAAAGGTGATGGCTGTTAATCTGATCTTGTCTTCCATCGTCGTACTTTTTCCTGCTGATTGGCTGGTGTTCGATAGGGAAATCCTAATCGATGACCAGACTGTGGGTGCCTCCATCATCCAAAATGGGATGACAAATTATGTTCGCCTCAACGACTTTTGACAACGCAAGGAAGGTAAAAATGCTTCAAATAGACAGAGATTCGGTTCTCTAATCGTAGTTTTCTACCTATTCCTCATCCTGAGCGTTGGAATTGTCCTCTTCTTTCCCTCGGATCGCCGTGGAGGATCCGATTCCATAATCGAGCAGCGTCATGACGGTCCTGGCGGTTACGACATCATCCGCATTGGTTTGAGTGATTTCTTGTGCGATGATTCCTCCAGGAATCTCAGCACAAAAAACTTCGTCGGTGCGAGTCCGGACTCCGTTTTGTTCATGCGAAGTGACCACTCGGCTAACTTGCACCTGCTTGCCAAGGACTTCACGGGTTAATCCATACTCGACAATATTTGACGTCGTTTTGTACTCCACTTCACCTTTCTTATTGGTGAATTGAGTTTCACGCCGTAAAACACTCGGCATCGTTTCCCTGGACAGATAAACCTTGCTGACTCGTCGGCCCTTTTTGGTGGCAATACTGACAGTGAACACTTCAACAGGAAATTCGTAATCACCAATTTTGATCGTGGCTTTTTCAACGAGTTCGGAAAACCCTTCTCCCTTAAAGTTGATATCCCGTTTAATGCGATCTTTGGATTGATTAACTTTCTGATCACCAATTTTGACCGTGGATTCGACACC
>CETM01029878.1_pt1 | contig 14836 bp, 13 predicted proteins | sample 361451 | NCBI WGS metagenome assembly CETM01 (sample SAMEA2622690, study PRJEB7988) | marine metagenome | isolation source: saline water (ENVO:00002010), including
TCCGGAGGCAATGAATCTGAAACAGGAATCTGCAGCCACGCTGGAGCTGTACGGATACAACGATCCCACGACAAAGAACTTTGCACATCAACTGCTTTTAGCACGACGTTTTTCGGAACGGGGAGTACGCTTCGTGCAGGTCAGCCACGCCGGATCACTCCCCTTTAATAATGAACAGTGGGATCAACACTCGTACATTAAAAAAGGCCATGAAATAAACGTCGGGCAAATCGACAAACCAATCACAGGATTCATCAAAGATTTGAGGCAGCGAGGCTTACTAGAGGACACACTCGTACTATGGGGTGGAGAATTTGGTCGCACTCCGACCGCGCAAGTCGGAAACCCGGAAACCATTGGACGCGATCACCATCCGGATGGTTTCACGATGTTTATGGCCGGCGGAGGAGTCAAAGGTGGTTTTCGCTATGGCCAAACGGACGACTTTGGATACTATGCCATCGATGGGCGGATGACCATTCACGACTTACACGCAACGATGCTGCACATCCTGGGACTTGACCACGAATCTTTGACCTATCAATACGGCGGTCGCGACTTCAGATTAACCGACGTCCATGGAAGCGTTGCTACTGACATTCTTGCCTAAGGACGCCTTTGAACACGGACTTCTCACCATGCCACGTAAGTCACTCATCTTCACGCTTATCATTCTTGGGTCGGCAATTACCAATCAGACACGAGCCGCCGAAGACAAACGCCCAAACATTCTCTTTATCTACACCGATGACCAGTCCTACCGAACGGTTAGCTGTTACCCGGGTAGCTATGACTTTGCTCAAACGCCCAATATCGATGCATTAGCCCGGCAGGGCATCCGCTTTGATGCTGCTTACATTGGTACCTGGTGCATGCCTTCACGAGCGGCATTGCTAACCGGCCATTTGCAACACGGAGTTCAGTCCATGCGAATGGAGGGACAATACCCCGGAAGTGAGTACAATCCTAATCAATGCCCGTTTTGGCCCAGCGTCTTTCGAGCCAACGGTTATCAGACCGCTCAGATTGGAAAATGGCATACCGGCAGAGACAACGGGTTCGGTAGAGACTGGGATTATCAAATGGTTTGGAATCGACCCCGGTACCCGGAAAACGCAGGAGCTTATTACGAAAACCAGTTAATTGAAGAGAATGGAAAGCCAGCCAGACTAGTGCCGGGATACTCAACCGACAATTACACCAACTGGGCGATTGACTATATCGAAGGTGAAAATCGAGACGCTGAAAAGCCCTGGTATTTGTGGTTATGCTATGGAGCGGTGCATGGCCCTTTCACACCGGCAAAACGACATCTCCAGACACTGCCTGATGTTAACATACCGGTTCCCGCTGATATTTTTCCACCCCGCCCGGGAAAACCCGATTGGATGCAAAAAATTGAACACTGGATTCCGGACGCCAATGGCACTCCTGTTATGAAAGGCAATGGCTTCACCGCTCAGACTGTTGACACGAAGGGGATCCACGGCAATACGCTGAATGACTGGGTGAGGCAGTATCACCAGGGAGTGATCGCCATCGATGAAGGTGTGGGACGAATCATGGAGGCACTCGAACGATCCGACCAACTGGAAAACACTCTGGTCGTCTTTACAGCGGACCAGGGGATTGGTTGGGGGCAACACGGGTTCCGAGTCAAACTGGCGCCCTATGATGCCACCATCCGTTCTCCGTTGATTGTCAGTTTACCGGGGCAGTTACCGACGGGCAAAACGTCAAAGACTCCTGTTTCGGGAGTGGATTTGGTACCTACATTTTTTCAATTTGCCGACATTGAATTGCCGTGGAAAATGCATGGTGAAAGTCTACTGCCATTACTCAAACAACCACATACCCGATCAAACAAAACAGCCTTAACCGTCATGACGGGTAAAAAGTATGGACAGGATACCGAGGCTATCCCAACTGAACGCGAGGATCTTTATATCAACAATGTTCCCTGGTGGGTCTCATTAAGAGACGGACATTACAAATACATTCGTACTTTAGTGGCTGGCGAAACCGAGGAGCTTTACGATTTAAAACGGGATCCTGAAGAACTCATTAACCTTGCACATCAAAAGAGATATCGATTGAAGGTGCAGCAATTGCGGCAAGACATGATCGGTGAATTGCGGCAGGTTGACGCCAAATTCGTTGACAACTTACCTCCTGTTGGCACCGGATATTAAGCACTGCGTTTGCTACTTAGCAGGTGTTTCACGACACGCTTAGATCATTTGGCTTATAATCGATTTTCACTCGTCGTATGAAAATCTAAATTAGGAATGTATAGGCATGAAGTCCAATCGCCGTAATTTTTTGGCTTCCGCAGCTGCAAGTATTAGTAGCGCATCAATTGCCGCCACGCTTGGCAAATTCAATCATGTTCAGGCTGGTCAGGTATCCAAGTCCGACCAGGCCTCTCCATACGGGCCTATCAAACCAACCCGTGATTTAACGACGGGATTGCCACTGCTAAAGCTTCCTGCCGGCTTCAGTTACATGACCTACGGCTGGACAGGTCAAGTGATGAGTGACGGTCGTAAAACTCCCGGAGCTCATGATGGCACAGGCGTCATCGCCGACAACAACGGCATCCTGACTCTTTGTCGAAACCACGAACTCGGAGGAGTTAAGGAGTCATTTGCTGAGGCACAAAATACGTATGACCCCAAAGCACCCGGTGGAACGACTAACCTGACGTTTGACAGCGGGGCGGGGAAGTTCACCGGTAGTCAGGCGTCACTCTCGGGCACCATCCGCAACTGTGCCGGCGGCGTCACGCCCTGGGGGACCTGGCTGACCTGTGAAGAGACGCTGAATGGCCCGGAAGGGACCTCGGATCCGGTTTTCCCTAAGACTCATGGCTGGATTTATGAAGTTCCTGCTGACGGAAAAGGAAATCCGGAACCACTCAAAGACATGGGGCGATTCGTCCATGAAGCGATTGCGGTGGATCCTAACACTTCCATGGTTTATGAAACCGAAGATCGAGGTACCAGTGGCCTCTACCGATTTACTCCGAACACCAAAGAAAAGTTACACGATGGCGGAACGCTGGAAATGCTAAAAGTTCCTAACAACCCCGATCTATCGAAAGGCGTAAAACCCGGGGCCGTATTTGGTGACCTCGAATGGGTCAAAATCGATGACCCCGAACTTCCGCATACCTCCATGACAGACAATTCGCTGGGGGTTTACATGCAAGGGCGCCAGAAGGGCGGAACAAATTTCAATCGTTTGGAAGGGATCTGGTACTACGGTGGATCCATGTTCTTTGACTCAACCAGCGGTGGTGATGCGAAAGCAGGTCAAATCTGGGAATTAAACATTGCCGACAACACGCTTCGTCTGGTATTTGAGTCTCCCAGCAAGCAGGTCCTCAACATGCCGGACAACATGGCAGTTAGCTCACGCGGCGGTATCATCATCTGTGAAGACTGTGGTATTACAACACTGCAAACGCCGGAAGGCATTAAACGCTATTACCCGCGACTCCATGCGCTTAGTCCGGAAGGTGAAGTCCATATCTTCGCCGAGAACAACTCGAAGATTGACAAGCCGTACAGTGGAATCTCAGGTGATTACCGCGGATCCGAATGGACAGGCGCCAACTTCAGCCCTGATGGAAAGTGGCTCTTTGCGAACATTCAGTCACCAGGATTTACTGTCGCTATTACCGGCCCCTGGGAAAAGGGTTGCCTCTAAACGCTCTAGTCTCGTTTGTGAGACAGATGCTTCTCTAAGAATTGGTAGGCTACATTGCGAGCCTCTTCGGGGAAACTGTGCGCGGCATCCGGATAGATCGCCTGCACGTTCCCGGTGGCACCGTACAGGGAATAGATTTTTGAAACCTGCGAGATGGTTTCCTTCACTCCGGTAACTTCGAAGTTGCTATCGCGAACAGGTGCACTGGCAAGAAATGGTCGGGGAGCAAAAGAGGCAATAATTTCCGGGAAGTCAAAGGTAACCAAATCCGGGTCATTATTGTATTTGGAGTTAATCAGTGGCATATACCGAGTGCTCGTCCAGCCTTTCAACTTCCCTCCGTAGTACTTGTGAAAACGTGTAAAGCCACAATTGCTCACCATCGCTTTGATACGTTGATCAAACGCCGCGGTGAAGATGGTGTTATGTCCTCCCAGTGAATGCCCGATACACCCGATGCGTTGCTTATCGACCTGTTCAAGTGACTGCAACAAATCAACAGCACGGTGATTATCATAGATTGCCTTCATGGTCCCGCTGATGTACCCGTCAGCAGCAGGGAATGCATAAGCATAATCTCCAAAGCTGGGATAATCCGGAGCAAGCGTCACAAACCCACGATCAGCTAAATGCCTGGCGTAATGGAGTTGGGGGTTACCGCCGAGCCCCGCGGGCTCCTGCTTTCCAATGGTAACAGTCTGATGCAGGCAAAGCACGGCAGCTGATTTTCCCGAGCGTTTAGGGAGAAAGAGATAGGCCCGCACACGACGCTGTTCTGAATCCGTATGATAGCTAATCAGTTTGCGCACATAATTCTCCTGCACAACTTCTTCATGAATTTCCACGTCTAATGCGACCGGTGTTTTCGGTTGAGGCAGGGGCCCCATGATCTGTTGCATTCCGGCAAAAACATGTTTGCGTCGAATCTCCCAATCTGCAATCGATTCAACAGGTTGTCGATTGCCTTGTTCGTCCAGGTAATAGGTCAGATTAACATGATCGGTATAGCCGGCCCCGACCCCTTGTCCCTGTGCATGCTGCGTTGGTAAATAGAATACAAATCCGACTAATAAAAGGCGAAACAAGAAGGGACGTAACATTTTCACAACTTCCGTGGTTAAGACTAAAACTACCCATAAGAGGGGATCATTACCCTCATAATTCCATTGTAATCGTTCATGTTTTCAAATGCTTGAACAGATACTCTGGAACTGGGAATAGGTTTGTCGATACAATAAAGGAAAGCCATAGTATCAATACAAAGGTTCATTATGAGTTGTCAATCGTTTCATCACCCTAAGGTCAGTCGTCGTTTCGCCATTCAAGCTGGAAGTATTGGATTGCTCGGACTCGGCATGAATCATGTTCAGGCATTACAGGCTGCGCCGATCCAAAAACGATATGACACCACGGGAGGTCAGGCGAAAAAGGTGATCTACATCTTCCTTTCAGGCGGCCTGGCACAGCAGGACAGCTTCGACATGAAGCCGGATGCCCCAGATGACATTCGAGGGGAATTCAATCCAATCTCTACTGCGACCCCAGGATTACAAATCTGTGAGCATTTGCCTGAGTTAGCTAAACGTAGTGAAAAGTGGTCGATCGTTAGAAGCCTAACACACAAATGGAATGAACATTCGCAGGGCCACCACGTTATGCTGACTGGAAGAACGGACGTTCCTACCGGTTTTAATCCGTCATCCCCCAAGCCAACCGACTATCCGGCCATGGCAGCGGTCGCCAACACGGTCACGGTACCGCAAAACAACTTGCCGCCTGTAGCGATTCTTCCCGAACGACTTGTCCACCAGTCAGGCCGCGTCATTCCCGGTCAGTTTGCCGGCCAAATGGGTGAACAAGCCAATCCATGGTTCATTGAGGCTGCTTCCTTCCATCGTCAATCTTATGGAGCATTTCCTGAATACGCCTTCGATCATCAACGAAGAGATTCCGACAAAACCAGAACCTACGAAGCCCCCAATCTGGAACTTCCACACGGCCTGGCTCAAAACCGATTCGTCGACCGATTGAAGCTTGTTAGTTCGGTCACCGACCAGAAACGCCAACTCGATCAATCCGCTCAGACGGAACAATTTGATCGTTATCGCCAGCAGGCTATTTCGTTGTTGACCGATCCTAAAGTTCAATTTGCTTTAGACGTAACTAACGCCGACGAGAAAGTGCAGGAACAATACGGTAAGAATTGTTTCGGCTGGTCTCTGCTGATGGCACGACGTCTGGTAGCAGCCGGAGTCAACATGGTGCAGGTAAACCTAGGAAACGACGAAGCCTGGGATACACACGGAAACGCCTTTCCTCACCTCAAGGAGAAACTCTTCCCACCTACCGACAAAGCACTTGGGGCGTTGCTCGATGATCTGGAGGCTTCTGGCGAATTAGATGAAACTCTGATTGTCATGGCAGGTGAATTTGGGCGTACGCCAAAGATTTCGTTATTGCCATCTCATTATGAATTCCCCGGAAGAGACCATCATGGAGCATTGCAATCCGTATGGTTTGCCGGTGGTGGTGTACGGGGAGGCAATGTGGTCGGCAAATCGGATAAACATGGCGGCTACCCGGTCGACAACCCCAAGACGCCTGAACATATGGCCGCGACAATTTATGATGCCCTGGGAATCCCGGCGACAGCTGCCTGGTACGATGCGGAAAATCGTCCACACCAGATTTATCACGGCGAACCGATTCACGAGTTATTCTAAGCGAGTTGTTTATCGCTGCTCTTGTGAATCCCGGTCTTCCTCCCAGATCTGCTCGGTCAGCACTAAGCCCTGTGCATTGGCAGCCTTCCACTCTCCCCACGTAACCAGCGTATATTCGTGTTCAGGCAGTGGGATCTCTTTAGAATCCTGTTTATAGACTTTACCAGCATAAGTAACCGCCAGGCCACCATCCAGTAGTCCCTGTTGCTCCAAAGCGATTCTTCGTTCCGCAGAACTATCGGCGAAGACCCGTACGCACTCAGTTTCATCACAGTAACACACTACGACAGGAAGCTCACCCAGAATCTCCGATGCGATATGATTCCCTTCACCAGCCATAAAAAGTTTAGGAAATGCATAAGCCTGACCATCCACTTCCAGAGCAATCACCTGCTCTTCCTCGGCCAATTCAATTTCTGAGATTACAGCGAACTCACGCTGCGGAGTCTCCATCCCCGAGGGTACTTCCGAAATAGCATTCGCCGTCAGGTCTTTACCTACCAGGGAAAAGTCCGGCATTGCTTGCCGCTCTAAAACCAACATCGTTACAATAGCAACGAGCAGCGCAGTGCAAGCAACGGTCAGGCCAATGAGAATGTAACGAATCAATGTCTATTCCTCCGTGCATGGGCACACCCTGATATAATAGCGCCCTAACCAAACTACTAGAATAATCAATTTCTCCAAATTGCTATATAGGGATTTTCTCACGTGTGCAAATCATTGTTGCCGTTAATTGCAGCCCTGGGTTTAACAGGTACGATCTTAGCAAGCGAAATGGACACGACTGCGCTAGCTCCGAACATCGTTTTGGTGATGGCCGATGACTTAGCATGGATGGATTTAGCGTGTCAGGGGAACCAACTTGTCGAGACACCTCATCTCGATCAATTTGCCTCAGAGGGGATACGTTTTACCGATGCCTATGCAGCGGCCCCCGTCTGTTCGCCAACCCGGGCAGCGTTGATCACTGGCTTGTCGCCGGCAAGGCTACGCATTACCAATCACATCCCGGACCGGGAACAGTTTACTCCCAAAGATGCCGCCTACACGGGCGCTGAAATGGTAGACCATCTGGCACCATCTTATACAACCATCGCTGAGCGCCTTAAAGCTGCGGGATACAGAACCGGATTCTTTGGCAAATGGCACATCGCCGGAACCGGCGTCGGCCCACAGGGAGAAGGGGCTGCGAAGTACTACCCGGAAAATCAGGGGTTTGATTTAAATGTTGGTGGGTGCATCTACGGCGGGCCGCCGACTTTTTTTGACCCTTATAAGATTCACAACCTACCCAGCAGGAAAGAAGGAGAGTACTTGCCGGATCGATTAGCAGATGAAGTTTGCCAATTCATCGACAATGGCAATCCGTTCTTTACCTGCTTATGGAATTACTCTGTTCACTGGCCAATGGAGGCTCCGGAACATCTCGTCGAGAAGTACAAAACCCGGACCGGCCCAGGACTGAATGACACTCGCTATGGTGCCATGATCGAAGCGTTGGACAATTCCTTCGGGAAGATCATGAGCCATCTTCAAAACCGCGGACTGGCTGAAAACACTCTGGTCATCTTCACTTCTGACAATGGTGGTTTTGCCGGAGTGTCCGACAATCGTCCGTTACGGGAATCCAAAGGACATATTTACGAGGGAGGGATACGAGTCCCTTTAATGATTCGCTGGCCCCGAACTATCAAAGCGAGTCAAGTTAATAACACGCCCGTCATAAGCATGGATTTCTTTCCCACGATACTGGATGCTTGCGGGTTACCCGCAGAGCCTCTTTGTGATGGCGAGTCATTAACACCTTTGTTTAGCGGTAAACGATTAGATCGTAGGAGTATCTACTTTCACGTTCCCAACTATGCCTGGCATCGCAGCAATTCACTGGCAGGTGCTGTTCGCAGCGGTCCCTACAAATTGGTGCGTCATTACACAAGCGGTGCTTTGGAGCTTTATAATGTCACTAAAGACATAAGCGAAACTAACAATTTGGCCCGCGTGCACCCAAGGATCGCCAACCGACTTAACAATGAATTGAGTGCATGGCTGACTGAAACGGAGGCAGCCATGCCAAGAAAACTACCTCTAAAATAAACCATGACTATTAAAACAATTGGCAATAGCGATTTTCAGTTTGAAGCAAATGCTGCCTGGGCACGCAAACCGGAAGGCGTGAACTGGCTCGACGTTGTCGCCGTTCACTTCACTGCAGAAAATAACGTTTACGTATACAACCGTGGCGATCGCGAGATGATCTACTTTGACTCCCAGGGAAATTACCTTGGCGACTGGGGAGATACAAATTTCGCACGTCCTCATGGACTAACCATTTCACCGACCAATGAAGTCTTTTGCACGGACGACTTTGCTCACACCGTAACTAAATATGACCTTCAAGGCAATGAATTGCTAACGCTCGGTATTCGAGGCCAAAAGGCTGATACCGGCGCGATTGATGTGGATTACCGCAACATTAAATATTCCGCCGGTCCCTTCAATTACCCAACCAATTTGGCTCTCACAAACGACGGCGGATTCTATGTGTCAGACGGCTACGGCAACGCCAGGATTCATCAATTCACTTCGACGGGCGAACATATCCGAAGCTGGGGCGACCCCGGGACAAAGCCATCCCAATTCGCTGTCCCTCATGACTTACGAATTGCAGACAATGGAGAACTATGGGTCGCTGACCGTGAAAACGATCGCATCCAAATCTTTAGTCCCGAGGGCGAATTCATACGCCTGATCGACAATTTAGCCCGACCTGCCTCACTCGATTTCGGGCCGGATGGAGAAGTCTATGTGTTCGAACTCGGATACCGAGCTGGCATGTTTCCCGGCAACCAACCTCCGTACGAAGGTGCTCCGGGAGGCCGCCTCACGGTTATGAACCAACAGGGAGACGTTCTTTGTCAGATCGCAGGAGGTGATGCAACGGCTGAAGCCGGAGATTTTTATGCTCCCCATAACGTCCGGGTCGACGCCAATGGCGATTTGTATTTAACCGAAGTCGTCTGGGCCGCCGGTGGTGGCCGTGGGCTCGCTCCTGACGGTTGTCCCGCACTACAAAAACTCACTCGTGTTTAATTAATCTCCCCAAACTTTCAAACTAACTTAACTCCCCATCTTCAAGGCAAACCTAATGATCTTTCAGGCTGAACTCCTCATCGACCTCACGCGACGCATCTTTCAGGCTGTTGGCTCTAATGACGCCGAAGCCGAAGTGGTGGCCCAACGTCTCGTAAATGCCAATCTTTCGGGTCACGATTCTCATGGCGTCATCCGCATCCCGACCTATATCAACTGGATCAGGGAAGACAAAACGCTTCTAAACCAAACCATCGACATCGAAACGGATAATGGTTCTATGGTCGTTGTGGACGGGAAGTTCGGTCTTGGCCAATCGATTGGACAACAGGCCATGCAGCTGGGGATCGAGCGTGCCGGGGAACATGGCGTTGCAGTCATCGCCCTTAAGGATAGTGCTCATCTGGGACGCATTGGGGACTGGCCTGAAATGTGTGCCGAAGCAGGAATGGTGTCCGTACACTTTGTAAACACTAGTGGTATGGGAAACCTCGTCGCTCCCTATGGAGCCATTGAACGGCGATTATCGGCCAATCCTTTTGCCGCCGGTGTTCCTACTCAAAGCGAATTCCCACTGATTCTGGACATGTCTGCCTGTACAATCGCAGAAGGAAAAATCCGAGTTGCCCTGCATGCCGGAAAACAGGTTCCGGAAGGCTGCATCATCGACAGCGAAGGCAAACCGACGACCGACCCCAAGACATTTTACGGCCCTCCCGCAGGTTCTATTTTGCCGATCGCTGGTCATAAAGGGTATGCATTAAGCATGATCATCGAGATGATGGCCGGCGCACTCACAGGCGGCTCGTGTACAAATCCGGAACGCGCTAACCGCTTAAGCAATGGCATGCTGTCAATCATCATGGACCGTAGTAAACTGCAAACAGAGGACTACTTCTATAATGAAGTCGAGCGTTATTGTAATTACGTCCGCAGCGCTAAGCTCATGGACGAAAACAACCGAATTCTAATGCCCGGGGAAATCGAATACAACACCCGGGCTACACGTCGTGTCGAGGGCATTGAATTATCTCAGACGACGATTGAAATGATCCAGGACACTTGCAATACGCTTGGTATCGAATCGGGTTTACCAGTTTAATTGATTGCCGTCAGCGCCCACGAATATGACCACGCATCAAATACTTCCGAACGGCTCCACGAATGCTATCTACAGCGTGGATTATTCGTCTGACGGAAAATACGTGGCTGCAGGAAGTCTGAGCCACCGGTTGTTAGTTTGGGACACTGAGAATTGGGAAGTCCGCAAATATGATGAATTACATGCCGATGGTGTATCCGCAGTTCGATTTTCACCTGACAGCTCACGGATTCTAACCGGTGGCCTCGATAAAGTTGTCAAGCTCATTAACACATCGAGCCTGGTGGCTGAGATCTCTCTGGGAGGTTCACAGGATTACGTGCAAAGCGTTGACTTTCTTGGAGCAGATGGCGTTCACTTCATCAGCACGGGCTACGACAAAGTGATACGAGTCTGGACGATTAACGGTCAGCAGCGGGCAATCGAGGGCATGAGTGCCCTAAGCCATAGCCTGCATACCAGCCTCGACGGCAATTTCATTTTGTCTGGCAATAAGGCCGGTGAAATCCTCGTCTGGACAGCTGCAGGTGAAGAAGCTTTAAAACTCAACCACCATGATAAGGGTGTCCACGCCGTGGCCTTTGCTCGTCATACAAACCGTCTGTTTGCAACAGCGGGCGGAGCCGGGAAGGTCACCGTTTGGGACCGCGAATCAGGTGAGGTTCACGCCAACTTCCGGGGGCATCAGGGGTATATCCGCGGTCTCGCGTTTTCACCTGATGGGAAATGGTTGGCAAGCGGAGGGCAGGATGCAAAAATCTGCCTCTGGAATCTTGAAACTTTCAAGCTTGAGCAGGAATTAGAGGTGCATACCAATACGGTTTACAGTCTTGCATTCTCTCCGGACAGCAAACACTTTGTATCCGGCAGTTTTGACCGTCAGGTTGTACACTGGACGCTAGACTAGTTCTGCAATCCGATGATACTGCGTGTGGTCAATGAGATACCGCGGGCGACCATGCAAGTCATCCACCGTGGCCGTATTCGTATCAATTCCCAACGTATGGTAAAGCGTCGCAAAGACGTCCTGCATATGGATGGGTCGATCCGCAGGCTCTTCGGCATACCGATTGGTGGCTCCAATGACTCGGCCCGGACGTATACCTCCCCCAAACATCATGGCAAAGTTTGCACGAGGCCAATGATCACGACCTCCCTTCGCATTGACTCGCGGAGTCCTTCCAAATTCCCCCCAAACGATGACAGACACATCACGATCCAAACCACGTTCATGCAGGTCATCGAGCAAGGCTGAGATACCACGGTCAAAGTAAGGAAGGTGATCTCGGGCGTTTTCAAAATTGGTTCCATGAGGCTGTCCGTGCCAATCCCAGCGACCATAATTCACCGTTACTGTTCTCACGCCCGCTTCAACCAATCGTCTAGCAGCGATCAGGTCGTGGTTGTGTAGATGAGAAGCATCTCCGTAGCCAGCTTTTTCGTAAGAACCACCACCGTACCGCTCCAGCGTGCGAGCATCTTCTTTGGTGATATCGAGCGCATCGGCAAGCTTGCTCGATGTCAGAATTCCAAGCGCCTGTTCGGTGAAAGCATCCACACCGTCAAACTCGGATACCTTCTCCGCTTGCTTCTTCAAACTGTCTAAACTAGCCAGGAGCTGTGCACGGCCCGAAAACTGATTGGCCTGAATCCCCTGCAGCGTCAGACTGTCCGCACCATCTTTAATCGGCGCGAACGGAGCGTGCGCTTTCCCTAGAAAACCTGACGGGCCTACACGGCTCCATGTTGAAGACTTCATACGGGGAGTCATTGAGACAAACGGAGGAACGCCACGTTGGGCACTGCCCTTTAGTTTGGAAACAATACTCCCCATACACGGCCAACCACCAACCGGCTGACTGGGAGAAAAAATACGCCCGGTGATGCACTGAAAGATGTCATGCCGATCAACGGCTCCGTAAAGCGACCGAATAATGGAATACTGATGTGCCCGAGCTGCTAACATTGGTAAATGTTCACAGATTTGGAAACCTGGCACAGAAGTCGAAATCGGCGAAAATTCTCCTCTAATCTCTTCCGGAGCATCAGGCTTCATATCAAACATGTCGAGGTGCGGCGGACCGCCAGCCAGAAACACCATGATATTGGCTTTGTGGCCCAAACGCTGCTGACCACCCTGCGCCTGCAAAAGCTGCGGTAGGGTAATCCCCCCCATAGCCATACTTCCAATCTGAAGGAAGTTACGACGAGCTAACCCATCACAGAATTTTGGAGTTCGGCGTTCCATGTCACCCTATCTAGTTAAATCCAACATGCTAATCAGTCTTTATCTTACCAAAAGTGTTTTCGGCATGACCAGACATTCAGCATCAGAGATTAGTCCTGAAACCCCTGTACCGGGGGAGGTGATGCTGGTTTTGTCGCACCTTGACTGTCGAATGTGCCGAAGGTTCCGCTTCCGCCACCCATAACAGGGCTAATCATCCCACCACCGATCAACTGCTGGCGGGTTGTGTTCCCAATATTTTAACGCGATAGAGCCTAGTCAAAAATGCTCCTTCAAAACCACCCGAGATATCCACATGGAATTGCTGGCTCGAAAGCGTCCTTAGAAATTCGTATACACTTTGAATGACATGCGGAGTTTGAGAAACAACCAGCGTATTGTTCGTAAACGAGATGGAACCGGGACCTCCGACTTCAGCCCATGAATCGGGCTTGATATGAGTAACAATCGCTTGGATCAACGAATCTGAATCCTGTCCGGATCCAAACTAATCTACTGCGAGGAACAGTTGCTGAGTGTTAAGCAGCGACGGCACGGTGATCAATTGGGACTCCAGAGCATCTGGAGTGGTAATACGCACCACTCAGAGTCCACCACCATTGTCATGTCATTTTCTTTTAGAATCAGGTTTGATGCCGTACGACAGGAGATTCCCTGAAAACTAGCCGTCACCGGCAAATCCGTCCCAATCCCATAATCATCCAGGTTGTGTCTATCCAGCACGATGGGAACGTTGAAAACACTGGAGATCGCACGCATGACTTCATCCAGCGACAAATTCCAAGTTCACTTTCAAGCCGAGTGCCTGATTAATGCGTTCACCATTAACACGTGCTGCTTTCGACTCACCGACACGCGACATCAGTACTGTAGAGTCATCGTCGACCAACAGCCTCATTCAACCATCGTAAGAAGTATCCAGGGGAGTCTCACCTTCCGGTTGCTCAACAATCTGGATTTCAAGAACTATCTGAACAGCAATTTAGATTGAAGATCGGGTAAAATAGGCCATAATTCCTACATCTGAAACACACGCAAGAGTAATTACCATGTCAAATTTCAAACTATGCCTCAATGCCAGTACCATCATGACGACCGACATCATGACTCAGATCGATGTCGCTCAAAAAACGGGCTTTTGTGCTATCGAGCTTTGGTTTGACCATATCGACGCGTTCGTTAATTCGGGTAAGGGCAGTGTCAGTGATATTAAGTCCGCGTTGGATGACAATGGGCTGGCTGTCCCGACGTGTATTTATCTTGGCGATTGGTTTGATACCACAGGTGACGCTTATGCGGCAGCACTCGATGAAATCAAAAGGAGACTTGAGATTGCAGCGGTTATCGGGACGCCTCATGTCATCGCCGGCCCTCCAGGCGGACAAGCCTGCTATGACACCGGGGCCGCACATTATCGGGAGTTACTGGAACTGGGTGACGAATTTGGTGTCAAGCCAGCCATGGAGTTTCTGGGATTCGTTGAACAGTTAAACACGATCGAAGACGCCATGGAGGTCATGGAAAAAAGTGGCCGCAACGATGCGACGACCGTCCTTGATCCGTTTCATATCTTTCGTGGCGGAGGGAGTGTCGAATCGATTTCGAAGCTGTCGGCGTCTCAAATCGCAGTGAGCCATTTCAACGATGTGCCGGCCGAACCAGCAAGGGAAGTGCAGCACGACAAGGATCGAGTCTGGCCTGGCGATGGAGTCTTCGACCTAAGACGGTATCTGCAGCTGATCAACGAGACCGGATACGAAAGCTATCTATCGCTGGAACTATTCCGCGAAGACCACTGGGCCGCCGATCCCTACGAAGTCGTGGCTGAAGGCTATGAGAAAATGGTTGCTGTGGTAAATGGCTAAACGATTCCGCCTAGTTGTTTTTCCACTGCTCACCAAGCGGTCCGCCATCTCGACGGTCACCAAGTCGGTTGTAAGTGATGTAGTCGATATTTTC
>CETM01019714.1_pt1 | contig 14808 bp, 13 predicted proteins | sample 361451 | NCBI WGS metagenome assembly CETM01 (sample SAMEA2622690, study PRJEB7988) | marine metagenome | isolation source: saline water (ENVO:00002010), including
AATTGGTTTATTTCATGACCTTTGGCATTGATCATTACACTTCTTTGGCTTCCTCCAGTATCTGTATAAGTTCCAGCAACTCCTGCTGCAGCATCCGTATTGCTTTTCACTGCTGGAAAAACTGTTCCTGTTGCTTCAACAATCCAATCGTCAAACTTTAGTTTAACAGTAGAAGCTCCATAAGCTCCTGTTTTGTTTCCAAGCTTCTTTCCTGTACCATTAAGTGCAGATTCAGAAAACCCTTCTCCATCATTAAACATCTTTTTTATTTCAGCTTCTGTTTTGTCTTTATCCTTAAGGGCATTGTAAATTTCAATAGCCTGTAACAATCTAGTAGTTTGTCCGCTAAAACTAACTGTACTTTGCCCATCTCTTTTAAATTCGTAAGAGGTTGGCATTTCCACAACCTTTTGCACAGCATCTTCTGATGTTTCATCGTCGTCATCACATGCAACAAAAGAAAATGATAAGAAAAGTATTAAAACGTATTTTTTTAATATATCGTAATTCATAATTTATTTAGATTTAATTTAAATAATATCAAAATTGGGCCTCAAATATATTATATAATAGAATCAATCCAAATTAAAAGCTCAATATTATCATTGAGCTTAAAATTTGGGAATCAACTCAAACCACATAATAATAATTTGAAAAACCATTATTACCATTATAAAGTCAAATAATAATGCTTTAATTTTCATTTATATAATGAAGGGTTTATAGCAATCACTATTTAGAACGTTTATAAATAATGACGCAAATTTATTATAATTTAGAATTAATCCAAATAATAAGATAATTAATTATTCGAATGATTTAACATCCTTATTAGGCTGATACCAATAAACAAATGAATAATAGCTTGGTTGAGATCTTAAATTTGGTTCTTCTGGTGAATCTTTATAATAACTATCTATTTTCATTTTCGCATATCTTCCATTATGAGTTTTTATAATTATGACATTATTTTTGATAGGATATAAAATATTTGATAATAAATCTTTTAAATACCACCACCCTTTTCCATTTTCATTTTTTATTGCTAAACTATTTTCCTGATCTTGTTTAAATAAATTTTCATCTTCAACCTCTTTTATACTAGCAAATGATTTTCCTTTCATTATATAAACTCCTCCAATACCAGTTCTTTCTGGTTCATCATTGCTAGTTTTAAATCCGCCATTAATAATAATTTTACTTCCTTTAAAAGCGATATCCCATTTATCATGAGATACAGTATCTTCTTCAGATAAACTATATTTTATATATTTTTTAGTTGTTATATTATTTAATATTATTGAGTCAGGGGCAAAAAGGTTATATTGACTTACCCACACTACAGATAAATTATCTTCTTTACTACATGAAAATGAAATTATTATAGTAATTAGAAGGTATTTTTTGAAATTGATCAATGCTTTCTGTGTTCTATTTTTGAATTAAAATTACTATAAAAATTCTCAATTAATATTCTATAATCAAAAGAATAACATTTACTTTTGGTAAAATTTATTTCTTTGATAGGGCTCATTAGTATAAATTATAAAACATCACCAATTGAAGTAAGAGAAAAATTTTATTTTAAAGAAAATGAAAAAATAAAATTTTACAATCATTTATTTGATGAATATCCTATTGATGGTTTAGTAATTTTATCGACTTGTAATAGAACTGAAATTTATTATGAGTTTGAAAAAAAACTTGCAGACGAAAAAAAAATATTTCATTTAATTATGAAATGTTTGGTAGAATTTAAACAATATTCAGAAGGACTATCTCCATATGTTCTAAAAAAAACTGGTGCTATAAATGTTTCAAATCACCTATTTAGGTTGATATCAGGTTTGGAGTCGATGATAATAGGGGAGTTCCAAATTGTAGACCAATTAAAAGATGCTTTTTATTTTGCCAAGACTAATAAAATGACTGGGCCTATTTTAAGTAGGCTCTTTCAAAAATCTTTTGAAACGGGTAAGTATATAAGATCCAATACAGAAATAGGAAAAGGAGCAATATCTGTTAGTTATGCTGCAGTTGAAATGATATCAAATAAGTATAATCTTTTAAAATCAACAATATTATGTATTGGCGCTAGCGAGACTTCTAAACTATCAATTAAACATTTAATAAAAAAAAAGATAAAAAAAATATCTATTTCAAATAGAAATAAAATTAAAGCTAAGAATTTTGCGAAAATTTTTGATTTAAAAATAGTTCCTTTTGACAACTTCAAATCCAATATTAAACACTTTGATGTTGTAATTTTTTCAACTTCTTCTACTGATCCGATCATTTCATCAAAAGAAATTGATAAAATAATGTTTGAAAGAAAGCAGAAGGAACTTCTTCTTGTAGATTTGTCAGTTCCAAGAAATATTGAACCTAATAATTATAATTTAAAAGGATTAGAAGTAATAACCATTGAAGGCTTGAAGGATGTTGTAAATCAAAATTATAAAAAAAGAAAATCACAAATTAAAAAATCAGAAAAACTAATTGAAAAATTTCTAATAGAATTTGATTCATGGGCAAGCTCAAGGCGTTTAAGATCTTCTATAATATCCATTAATGATCAAATAAATAAATTAGTTAATGTTAATTACAACAATTTAACTAATGGTAATTCTAAAAATAATATTACACTTAATTCGAAGAATAAAATTTATACAAAAATTTCTGATTTTTTGATAAAAAAAATAAAAGATGCAAGTAAAAATGGTAAGGATAGAAATGCTTTGAAAATAATTAAAAAGATTTTCAACTATGAAAAATAAGATCTTAATTGGTACAAGAGAAAGTAAATTAGCTCTTTATCAATCAAATCTTGTAATAAAAAAACTTTCTTCATTATATCCCAATATATCTTTTGAGATAAAAAAAATAAAAACCAAAGGAGATATTCTTTTAAACCACAATATTGAATCTTCAATTGATAAAGGTTTTTTTGTTAAAGAAATACAACAAAAATTATTAAATAAAGAAATTGATATAGCTATTCACAGCTTGAAAGATTTACCTGTTGATGACGTTTCGGGTTTGGAAATTTCAGCTATTTTAAAAAGAGATAATCATAAAGATGCTTTTTTAAGTAATAATAATTTTACTATTTCAAAAATTAAAAAAAATGCTGTTATTGCTACGTCTTCAAATAGACGAAAATCCCAGTTACTTAGATTAAACCCAAAATTTAATATAATTAGTATTCGCGGAAATGTTGATACGAGGATATCTAAAATGAGAAATGGTTATTGTGATGGTTTGGTACTTGCTGCTGCTGCTTTGGAGAGGTTAAATTTAAAAGATAATATTGCAAATTATTTTGATTCGGATGAAATGTTATCTGCTCCTGGCCAAGGTGCAATAGCAATTGAATCAAGGAAAAACGATAAGATAAATCAGTTGTTATCCAATCTTAATCACGAAGAGACAAGTTTATGTATTAAGCAAGAAAGGTCTTTTTTGAAGTATTTAGAGGGCGGTTGTACTGCGCCAATAGGTGCTTATGCTAAAATCAAAAATGAAAAACTTATTCTAAAGGGAATCGTTTCTACTTTTGATGGAAAAACCAGCGTTTTTAATAAAATTTCTTCGAATGTAAATTCATCTTCGGATTTAGGAATTAAACTTGCTCAACTTATATTAAATAATGGTGGAAAAAAAGTTCTATCGATCATTAGAAAACATGAAAAATAATAAAAACATAAATATTATTCTAACAAATGAACATAAGTCTGATGGCTTCAAGTCTCTTATTGCATCGGGTATGATAATTCATCATTACCCCATGATTAGAACATCAAAGAAAACAAACTATCAAACTCATAAATTAAATGATTACGACTCATTTATTTTCACTTCAAGAAATGGTGTTAGATTTTTTTTTGATATGGATTTTACTAAAAATCAAAACAAGATTAATGCAATATGTATAGGTTCTAAAACGGAAAAATATCTAAAAAAACATAACGTCAAAATAATTTACACGGCAAAAAGATCTTATTCAAAAGTATTATGTGAGGAATTGAAATCTTCTGGGTTAATTGATTCTAAAAGAGTTTTTCTTGTTCAGGGAAATTTAGCCAAAAATAACTTAGGTGAATGTTTAAAAAAGTTTTGTCTTTTGACGAAATTTGTATCCTATAAAACTGAGTTAATGAATAAATTGGACAAATCATTAAAATTATTACTAGAGAATCCTCAAACCTATTCTGTGTTTACGAGTCAATCAGGATTCGAAGCTTTCTCAAAATTATATGATCCAAAAAAAACTAATATTATAAGTATTGGTAATACTACCTCTGATTATATAAAAAATTGTGGTTATTTACCATTAATTACTTCTAAGATGCAATCATATGAAGGTATATCTGAATCAATAATATCTTATTTTAAAAAAAATTAGTTTATGAGCTACCCAAGAACAAGACTTAGAAGATTAAGATATAATAAGGTAATCAGAGATTTAGTGGACGATACTAATCTTTCAACAAAAGATTTGATTTATCCTATTTTTGTTTGTGAAGGAAAAAATATAAAAAAGGAAATTAAATCAATGCCTGGTCAATATCAATTATCTATTGATAATGTTTTGAAAATTTGTGATAAATTAGTTTCTAAAAACATATATAGTATAATTCTTTTTGGAACTCCTTCAAAAAAAGATGAAGAAGGCCTAGTCGCTAGTGATGAAAATGGAATTGTTCAAAGAGCTATCAAAGAAATAAAAAAGAAAAACAAAAGTATATTAGTTATTGTAGATGTTTGTCATTGTCAGTACACAACCCATGGTCATTGTGGAACAATTAAAGATGGAGATGTTGATAATGATTCTACTTTAAAAAACCTTGGTCTTCAGGCCTTATCTTTAGTAAAAGCAGGTGCCGATGTTATTGCACCATCAGACATGATGGATGGAAGAGTTAAATACATTAGAAGTATTTTGGATAAATCAAATTATCATAAAATTCCAATATTTTCATATTCAGTAAAATATGCATCGTCTTTTTATGGGCCATTTAGAAATGCTACTGATATTAACTTAAACTTTACAGATAGAAAAACTTATCAAATGAGTTTTAAAAGTTCTAGTGAAGCGTTAAGAGAAGCAGAAATGGATATAAAGGAGGGAGTAGATGTAATTATTATAAAGCCAGCATTGTCTTATTTGGATATTATATATAAAATTAAATCCAAATATAATATTCCAGTTATTGCTTATAACGTTAGTGGAGAGTATTCTATGCTAAAAGCAGCATCTGAAAAAAACTGGATTCAATCAAAAGAAACTATTTTTGAAATTTTAACGTCTATGAAGAGAGCTGGAGCAAATGCAATTATAACATATCATGCTTTAGAAATTTCTGACTATTTAAATTAATCATCTTGTATAAAAAAAGCATTCAGGAATTTAGAAAATCAAAAAAATTAATACCTGGCGGTGTAAATTCTCCAGTTAGGGCTTTCAAAAGTGTTGGATGTGACCCTATATTCTTTGAAAAAGGAAAAGGAAGCAAGTTATTTGATGTTGATGGAAACGAATATATTGATTGTGTTTCTTCTTGGGGACCACTAATTTTTGGCCATGCAGATAGCGATACAGTATCTTCTATTCAAAAGACGCTTAAATTTGGAACCACCTATGGAGCACCTACCGTTATTGAAACAAAAATTGCAAAGCAAATTATTAAAATGGTGCCATCAATAGAGAAAGTTAGAATGGTTAACTCAGGTACCGAAGCTACTATGAGCGCGATAAGGCTAGCCAGAGGGTATACAAAAAAAAATTTAATAATTAAATTTTCTGGTAATTACCACGGCCACGGAGATAGTTTTTTAATAAAAGCAGGATCAGGAGCAATTACACTAGGTTTGCCAGATAGTCCTGGGGTAACAAAAAATATAGCAAGGGATACATTAATCGCTTCTTATAATAATCTCAATTCCGTAGAAAAATTATTATTAAAGAACAAGAATAAAGTTGCTGCAATAATTATAGAGCCGGTTGCAGGAAATATGGGTTTAGTGTTACCAAAGAAAAATTTTTTAAAAGGCTTAAAAAATCTTTCTAAAAAACATAATTGTCTTTTAATTTTTGATGAAGTTATGACAGGGTTTAGAGTTTCAAAAGGAGGTGCTCAGGAAGTATATGATATTAAACCTGACATAACAACCTTAGGTAAGGTTATTGGAGGAGGTTTACCTGTTGGAGCTTACGGAGGAAAGAAAGAAATAATGAATTATTTAGCGCCTGACGGCCCTGTTTATCAAGCAGGAACTTTGTCAGGAAATCCTTTAGCTATGAATGCAGGAATAACAGTACTTAAAAAGTTAAATGCTGGAGTATTTAAAAAACTTGAAAAGATTTCAGAAAAAATTTATAACGGAATTATTAAAAATATTGAAGAAACCAATACTAATGCGATTGTAAATAGAATTGGATCTATGATGACTTTATTTTTTACAGATAAAAGCGAAATAAATAATTACGATGATGCTGTTCAATGTGATGTAAAAAAATATGCTAAATATTTTAAATATATGTTAGATATGGGAATATATCTTCCTCCATCACAATATGAGTGTTGTTTCTTTTCCTTAGCTTTGTCGGATTCTGATATTAAAAAAATTTTAAGGGCAAATAAAATTGCTCTTCAAAAAATTTAATTATGGACTCTATTTTTTTGGATACCTTCAATGGAATTGAAACCCCTAGACCACCTGTATGGTTTATGAGACAAGCAGGAAGAATATTACCTTCGTATCAAAAGCTTAAACTCAAGTATACATTTAGTGATTTAATGAAAAATAAAAAGCTAGCTTCAGAAGTGACTTTATTACCTATAAACGATTTAGGAGTTGATGCTGCAATTTTATTTTCTGATATTTTAGTAATACCTGAATCTTTAGGATTAAAATTAGAATTCACTGATAGGGGACCAAAATTTCATAATCCATTAAATTATATTTCAAATAATGAAGTATTTAATTTTAATCCTAAGAAATTAGAATATGTATATAATAACATAATAGAAACTAAAAGAAACATCCCATTAAATATACCGTTAATTGGTTTTTGTGGAGGTCCATTAACAACATTTTTATTTATGTTTAGAGGTAATGAAAATAATCGAAGTTTTGATTCAGCTATTAAGTATTTTTATGCTAATAAAAAAGAAAGTTTAAAAATTATGGATATTATAACTGAAACATCCATTCACTATTTGGATAATCAAGTCAAATCTGGAATTGAATGTTTTCAGCTTTTTGAAACCTATTGTGGAATTATACCTTCAGATCTTTACATAAAAGATATTATGCCTTACAGTAAAAAAATATTAGAAAAGTCTAAGGAATTAAATCAACCAACAATTTTTTTTCCTAAAAACTTTAATGAAGGTTTGAAAGTTATTAATAAAGATATTTGTGATTTTGTTAGTATCGATTCAAATATATCTCTAGACTATGCTAGAAAAATTGTTGATAATAATGTTGGGCTACAAGGAAATATGGATCTTAAATTTTTTTATTTAAGTTACGATGAAATAGATGAATATTTAAATAGCTTGGTTAATTTTGGGTCAAAAAATTATAATTGGATTTTTAATTTAGGAAGAGGCTTCTCTCCTGACATTGATTATAGAAAAGTTAAGTACGTAGTTGATCAAGTTAAAAATATGGATTGGAAAAGATAAACGAATATGATTGTTGATAAAAAATTAATAGATAAGTATAACGAGTCAGGACCTAGATATACATCTTATCCGCCAGCAACATTTTTTAATGAATATTTTAATGATAATGAATATTTAGAATGTTTGAGTAAGTCAAATTATGAAAATCCAAAAAATATATCTGTATATATTCATGTCCCTTTTTGTCCTCAAATTTGTCATTTTTGTGGGTGTACTACAGAAACTGGTTTTACAAAACCCTTTCTAGAAAGATATATTAATGCAGTAGTAAAAGAAATAGAGTTAGTATCAAGCAAATTGGATGATAAAAGAAAATTAACTCAAGTTCATTGGGGCGGCGGTACACCTAATGCAATAGCTTATAAGTACATAGAAAAAATAACCAATACATTAAAGGATTATTTTGATTTTTCTAAAAACTACGAAATGGCAATAGAATGCAATCCTGCTCATTTAGAGTTTAGACATATAGAATTATTAAAGAAATTTGGTTTTAATAGGATTTCTGTTGGAATTCAAGACTTTAGAAAGGATGTATTAGATGCAATCAATAGAAAACCATCAAAAAGACCAATTGAAGAAATAATTAAAAAAATTCAAGAGGAGGGTTTTACTGGAACAAATCTTGATCTAGTTTATGGATTGCCCCTACAAACAGTTGATTCTTTTAAAAAAACGGTAGATAAAGCTATTTCTTTAAATACCGATCGAATTGTTACTTTTTCATATGCCCATGTTCCATCAGTAATACCACGACAAAAAGTTCTAGAGAATATTGGTTTTCCTAGCTCTGATGAAAAAGCATTAATGTATGAAAATTCATATAATCAATTAATTAAGGCAGGTTATGTGTCCATTGGTATGGATCATTATTCAAAGCCTAATGATGAGTTTGCATTAGCATTAAATCAAAAGAAGTTACATCGTAATTTTCAGGGATACTGTACCTTAGAAACTACTGGTCAAGTATATGGTTTTGGAGCTTCTTCAATATCGCAATTAGATTCTGCATATAGTCAAAATATTAAAAATGCTACAGAATATATTAATAAAATTGAAAAAAATGGGACAGCAGTTTTGAGAGGGTATTCTTTAAATAATAATGAAAAAATAATTAGGTACGTTATCAATTCTTTGATGTGTAATTATTATGTTGACTTAAATTTTGTTGCGGATTATTTTGATTGTGACTTATCAGAGATAAAAAACATATTAAATTATTCTGAATCTAACTTTGTTGATTTCATATCCGATTCATTAATGAAAATTGAAGATGATAAAATTATTATCAATAGAAAAGGAAGACTTTTTACAAGAAATATATCTATGAGATTCGATCCTCTAATAAGTAAAAAAATAGGAACCTATTCAAATACAATATAGATGAGAGGTTTATTAATGATAAATCTTGGCTCACCAGACAGTACTTCTGTTGCAGATGTAAGAAAATATTTAGATGAGTTTTTGATGGATGAAAGAGTCATTGGAAAAAGCTATTGGTTTAGGTGGTTTTTGGTTAAAGTAATAATTTTAAATACAAGACCTAGAAAGTCTGCAGAAGCTTATAAAAAAATTTGGTGGAAAGAAGGATCGCCTTTAATTGTATTATCAAAGCGTTTATTTAATAAAGTAAAAAATATTTTAAATTTTCCTGTATCTCTTGCAATGCGATATGGATCTATAAGTATAAATAAGGGATTAAAAGAACTTCAAGAAAAAGGAGTTAATGAAGTTATTGTACTTCCACTTTATCCTCATTATGCAATGTCATCTTATGAGACTGTTATCGAAAAAGTTAAAGATGAAAAGAAGAATAATTTTCCTGATTTAAATTTGAAGTTTATATCGCCATTTTACAGGGAAAAAAATTATATAAGCCTTTTAAGCAAAAAGATTCAAAAAGTTATTAATAAAGTTGATTATGATCATATTCTATTTTCCTATCATGGTATACCCGTAAGCCATCTAAAAATATCAGATCCAACAAATAATCATTGCTATAAGATTAATGATTGTTGTAAGACACATTCTCAGGCACATGAGTTTTGTTATAAACATCAAGTACTTGAAACAACTGAGGCCGTAGTAAAAAAGCTTAAAATTGATAAAAATAAATATAGCAATTCGTTTCAGTCTAGACTTCCAAATGAGCCATGGTTAAAGCCATATACTGATAACGAGCTTGTTAGGTTGGCAAAAGAGGGTAAAAAAAATTTAATAATAGTGACTCCAGCATTTGTCACAGATTGTTTAGAAACACTTGAAGAAATTGCTATGGAAGGGAAAGATGAGTTTTTAGAGGCTGGTGGTAAAAGTTATTACTATGTTTCTTGTTTAAATGATGATGATGACTGGGCGAAGCTTCTTGCTAAATGGAGTAACAAAGTAGCTTTTTAATATGCTAAAAATTAATACAGTTATAATTGGTGGGGGTATAAGTGGATTAAGCGCTGGTCACTTCTTAAAAAAAAAAAATATCGATTTTGTTATAATTGAATCAAATAAAAAGCTTGGTGGTGTGATTCAAACAATTAAAAAAAATAATTTTACTTTTGAAAATGGACCTAATACAATTTTAAATAATAACACATCCATCAATCAGCTCCTTAAGGACTTAAGAATTTTAAATAAAATTATTTTACCTAATAAAAAAGCAAATACAAATAGGTATGTATTTAATAATAATAACCCAATTGCAATACCTACTAGTTTATTGAAATTTGTATTAACTCCTTTATTAACATTTCAAGCAAAGTTTAGAGTTTTTAAAGAAATTTTTAAGCCAGCTCACAAGAAAAATACATCAGTAATAAATTTTATATCATCAAGATTTGGAAAAGAATTTCATGATAAATTAATAGAGCCATTTTTGAATGGCATTTATGCTGGGGATACTAGTAAAATGAGTTCAAAACATGCCCTTAAAAAGTTTTGGAAATTAGAACAAAAATTTGGCAGCATAATCAAAGGCCTTTTCTGCTCAAAAAAAGAAAAAATGGAATCTTTTAATTTCTCTCATGGAATATCATTTTTAATTAGAACTATTACAAATAGTTTAAAAAAGGAAATAATAAACAATACAAAAGTTACTAATATTCTAAAAGAAGGAGAAAATTACAAAATTGAAACAAATTCAAATAAAACATTCTTATGTCAAAATATAATTTGTTCAATACCAGCATACGAGTTGAGAAACATTATCTTTGATAATGACCTTTCTACAGTACTTTCAAAAATCAAATATAATGCTGTTGATGTTTTTCATTTTGTATTTCTAAAAAATGATATAAAAAATGATTTGAATGGATTTGGTATTTTAACCAAGCCTTCTGACAATAAAATTTTTTTAGGTGTAATATTTAGTAGTAAAATATTTCCACATATATGTTCAGAAAAATATGAATTATATACTGTAATTGTTGGAGGTGAAAAACAAAAATATATTCTTAAAACAAATAAGTCTAAACTTAAAAAATTAGTATTAAAAGAATTAAGAGATCTTATAAATTGTAATGGAGAATTACAAGAATCAAATAATTATAGCTGGAAGAATGGAATTCCACAATATAATTTATATCAAGAAAAAGTAGAAGAATCTATTCAAAAATTTAGTGAAAAAAACAAGAAATTTCATATAATAGGAAATTACTTTTCTGGTATTTCCGTTAGTGATTGTATAAAGAAAGCAGAGGTGATTGTTGAAAATCATTTCTCAAATAATCAATAGAATTATTTTGAATAACCTTCTTAAAGCAAATATTTAGCTTTCAAATATCTGATATTTTATTTTCATTTGTTTTAAAAATTTTAATAGAATTGTATCAGTACAATACATTAAATAACATTATCTTAAATTATGAAAATTATTAATTTAATTTCTGGTCCTAGAAATTTGTCTACGGCTTTAATGTACTCCTTTAGCCAAAGACCTGATACAGTTGTTATAGATGAGCCTTTTTATGCTCATTATCTTGTAACTACGGGGATTGATCATCCTTCAAGAAAAGAAACTATTAATTCAATGTCTTCAAATATTAATGAAATTTTAGATTCTATTTTTTCTAAGAAAAACGTCAAGATATTGTTTCTAAAAAATATGGCGCACCATCATAATAATATGGACTTATTTTTTTTAAAAAAAATGACCAATTTATTTTTGATTCGAAACCCAAAGCAGTTGATTGCTTCTTTTGCTCAAGTTATTTCTAATCCAACAATGAAAGATATTGGGTTAAAAAAATCATGGGATCTTTTTAATTATATTTCAAAACTTAAAAGTACAAATCCCATTGTATTAGATTCTGCTGAAATTTTAAATGACCCTAAAAAACTATTGATTAAACTATGTAATAATTTAGACATTGATTTTTATACAGACATGTTATCCTGGTCAAAGGGCGGTATAAAGGAGGATGGTGTTTGGGCCAAACATTGGTATAAAAATGTTCACGAATCTACGAGTTTTGTTAAACAAAAAACAAGTAATAGGGAATTGCCGAAACATTGTGAACCATTATACTTTGATGCGTTAAAATATTATGATAAATTGTCTATTAATTCAATTAAAGTTTAAAAATGTTACAAGAATATAATCCTAAAAATAAAGATATTCTAGTTTATGTTGGTGATCGATTGTACAAAAGAGAAGAAGCAAAAGTTTCTGTATTTGATAGTACAGTTCAAAACGGAGATGCAGTATGGGAAGGACTCAGGGTATATCCCGAGGGAATAGTTTGTTTAGATAAACATCTGACAAGAATTCATGAAGGTGCTAAAGCTCTTGCTTATGAGGGAGTGCCATCAAAAGATGAAATAAGAAAAGCAATAAAACAAACTTTAGATGCTAATGGGATGAAAAATGATACCCACATTCGCCTAACATTGTCAAGAGGTGAAAAAGTTACCTCAGGCATGGATGCCAGATTAAATCAAAGTGGATGTTGTTTAATTGTTCTCGCTGAATGGAAAAAAAAAGTTTATGATCCTTCAAAAGGAATTAAAGTAATAAGTACTTCAATAAGAAGAAGTATACCTCAGTTTCTTGATTCTAAAATTCATCATAACAATATGCTAAGTTTAGTTATAGCAAAAATACATGCTAATATTGCTGGAATGGATGCTGCTGTAATGCTAGATGATAGAGGTTTTGTTGCTGAACTAAATGATACTAATTTGTTTATGATTAAAAATAATGAAGTTTTTACACCTTTTGCTCATGCGTGTCTTCCGGGAATTACTAGAGGAACAATAATTTCTTTATTGCAAGAGAATAACATACCTGTATTTGAAAAAGATTTATCATTAACTGAATTTGTAAATGCAGATGTTGTTTTTGCCACTGGCACGAACGGAGAAATGACTCCGGTTCATGAAATTGATTCTAGAAAGATTGAAGGGGATAATTCCCTTTTTATAAGAATTCAAAATCTTTTTCAAAAAAAATTACCAGATCTTTGCGAGCCTATTTAGATATTGATTTAACAAAAAAATCCCAAATAACAATACCGAAAGAAACAGCAATATTTAAAGAGTGTTTTGTTCCAAATTGAGGTATTTCAATAGAAAAATCACCATATGGTAATATGTTCTTACTTATTCCAAAGACTTCATTTCCAAACACGAAACAATACTTTTGTTTTTTTTTTGGATTAAATTCATTTAACTCAATACTTTGATTGGTCTGCTCTATTAATACAATTTTCCAATTATTTTTTTTAAGTTTTTGTAATATATCCTCAGGATTTTTCTTGTATTCCCAGTCTACTGATTCAGTTGCACCTAGTGCTGTTTTATGAATTTCTCTGTGTGGTGGAGATGCTGTAATTCCGGTAAGATATATTTTCTCAATTAGAAACGCATCACAGGTTCTGAAACATGATCCAACATTATTCATACTTCTTATATTATCTAAAAGAATTGAGACTGGCGTTTTAATTTTGGATTTAAAATCTTCTTTTGATAATCTATTTAAATCTTTATTTTCTGTTTTTTTCATATTGAACAAACAGAATTTAGTGTTGTTTAATTATTGACCTACTATACTTTGATTTTTGATTAATAAATCTTACAAAATAAAGTCCATTTTTTAGTTTTTCTAAATTAGATTTTATACTGTGTTTGCCACTTTTTAAACTTTTACTAATCAGTTCATTTACAACCCTTCCATTAGTATCGATAATATTTAATTCAACATCTCCACTTTTAACTTCAAATTCAATATTTATCCATTTTTTAACTGGATTAGGATAAACATTTAACTTATTGTTGGTATTATTTTCATTATCAACCCCTGTAGTGGTTTTAGCGCCTATAAGAATAGGAACGTATTCGAAGTTTTCATATAAAAGTGCTTTTATAATGTTTTCCTCAACACCAAACCAATCCATAAGAACTGATCCATAAACAGATCTAAAATCATGCTCCCATTCAATATTATCAATAAATTCTAATGAAGGCATAGAGCCAATATAATCTGGGTTTACAAATGGACTAACAAAAAACATTGGAGCACCTTCTCCATGATCTGTTCCGTATGATTTGTTTTGAAAAACTCTTCTTCCAAATTCAGAATAGGTCATAGTTAAGATTCTATTTTCTAAGCCTCTATTTATTATGTCACTTTGAAATACGGCAACAGATTCAGAAAGTATTTTTAAAAGAGTAGAGTGACGACCCTCCTCCGCATTCCCATTGTCTACTTGACTATCGTGGGTATCAAAACCCCCAATTCTTGCAATATATATTTTAGTTTTTAGTCCACCATCAATTAGTTTAGCTATAGTTTGTAATTGTTCTGCTAGATCATATTCAGGATAATTAACATTACTATTTGAGCTACTGTTAGCAGCTAGTTCGACTCTTTCTAAATAATCATTTGTCAGTTTTGATGCTTTTCTTATATATTCTAACTCATGTCCATAAGGTGTATCAGGAACAACACCATCTCCCTCTTTTATATCGATAAAATTATTGAAATTTTTTACTGCAATTCCCATATTGATCATAGGCCCTTGACATGTGTTCGAAGTTACTCTTCCAATAGTTAATGCCAAAGGATCAGTATAATCAGAGTTAGGATAATTATCTGGATATTCTGGATGATCTGAACTTAAAT
>CETM01204782.1_pt1 | contig 14795 bp, 10 predicted proteins | sample 361451 | NCBI WGS metagenome assembly CETM01 (sample SAMEA2622690, study PRJEB7988) | marine metagenome | isolation source: saline water (ENVO:00002010), including
GGTGATGCCATCTAATCAGTCCCTCTGCACTCACCACCTTACCCGCCGCGTTAACTTGAGACTGCAAATAAAGCTCGAGTTGATCCTGTTGGATGGCTTGGCGAAGCATTCGTTCGACCTCAAATTGGCGCTTAATTTCGTCACCATACTGCTGACGGTATACCGCAAAGTGGTTGCCTCCATAACGTTTTGCTTTATGCAACGCTGTCTCAGCACGACGCAACAACTGCTCGGCATTTCCCTCTTTCTGCGGATAAATGACAGCGCCTATGCTCGCTGACATGGTCAGAACGTCATCTTCTAGCTCAATAGGTTTTCGCGTGACGGCGAGAAGGGCATCACACGTTTGGTAAAGCTGTTCTTTTAAGCTGTCACGTTCAACATTGTGTGCAGGAAATAGAATCGCAAATAGATCGGCGCCCAAATGCGCCAGCTGCACATTGCGATTATCTGACCATTGTTTTAACCGCTTAGCAAAACATTGTACGAGTCGATTGCCAAATTCATGCCCACGCGCATCATTAATTTGCTGTAAGCGGTCGATATCAACCAGTAGCAAGTAGCCCATTTCAGCCGGCTCCAACGCAGCAAGTGCTTGGTCGATGATCTGAGTCATATGCAGGCGGTTCGGTAACCCCGTCAGCGTCTCATAGTACGCCATAAAGTGCAGCCGCTGCTCATCCGCCTTACGCTCAGTAATATCATCTTCAACCGCGATGTAGTGAGTACACTCACCCTGCTCGTTGTAGACAGGAGTAATGATCGAGTACACCGTGTACACTTGGCCATCTTTACGCCGATTCAATAACTCACCGCGCCAGGTTTTACCTTGATTGAGTACTTGCCAAAGATCACGATAAACCGATTGTGCGGTTAAACCTGATTTGAGAATACGTGGATTATTCCCGATTAACTCCGAACGCTGATAGCCAGTAATCCACTCGAATGCCTTGTTCACATATTCGATTTCACCCTCGGCATTGGTGATGATAATACACTCGTTACTTTGATCGACGGCTGTCTCTAGGTTCTTTAACTTAGACCAGTGTGCATGCCTTTCAGCGGCAATCGCCTCCACTTGACGCGCCAATACGGCGATATCGTCACGCCCTCTAACATCAATTGATATGTGCTGCTGCTCCTCGCCCATCGCCTGCACACCAGCCTGCATACGACCTAAACGCTTGGTAATACGGTAGTTTAAGTAGCGATGTAACAAGACAACCAAGACCATCACAATAAGAAATTGAATCGCCAGTGTGGTCACGCGGGATTGAGCCACTGTCCACCATGTATGCCCTTGCTGAAAAGCGAGCATCAATGAATAAGGTCTAAATTCTGGATAATCAGAGGACACACTCAGCGGAACATAGACGATGAGGCGTCCTTGATCTTTAACGTGATGTAAGGTGATCTGAGTATTATTATTCAGTGTCTGCCAAGTCTCGGGGGAAAGCCGCAGTGCCTGATATAACGGTGCATCGATCCAGGTGGGCTCGGGGGCGAAGACAATATCGCCATTGCGGTCGTAAATAAATGCCGCTAACACATTGGGTTGCTGTTTTAACTGGCGAAGAATTTCATCGAGCAAATCGGTTCGCTCATAACGCACCACTCGGTCAAAGGTCGCCTGCATCATCTGTGCTGTCGTGCGCACCTCTTGTTCAACCACATGACGGTTTTCCTCAGCCTGCTCACTAATAGTAAATGCCGCCAAGCTTAAAAACATTGCGACACCGACGAACCCAACAAGCAACGAAATTTGTGTGCTGAGTCTCTGAAAAAACTTAATGGGTGTCGATGTCATTCGTTGCGCTCCGTCGCTACTGTTCTCGAAATATGTATTAAGTGCGAATTATGCGACTTAACGAAATTTAATCAACACACAATACGTGTTTTTCTTTGCTAGTGACCAAACCGGGTCGCCGCAAACTGATTCAGCAATTTATGCACAAGATAACACACCATCATTGCAGCAATAATAGCGACTAACGTACTACTTAGACGGTATAAACTTGAGTAAACCAGATCCTGAGTGGGCGATAAGTACTGGCCAAACAGAATGCCAACGGTAGTGAGCGCACCAAAACCAACACCCGCACCGGATGCTTCGAGTACGTGAATGCGCGCAAATAGCATCACGCCAATCCAAAACAGTGGCACTATCAGCCACAGCGCGTCGTACCAGTCGTACAGAAGTAATTGCACGCTGAGACCAAACATTACACCAATCAGTGTCCCGATGGCACGTTTTCGTGCATACGTCAGTGCGCCGTTCCAATGCATCGGGAACAGCACTAATATAGTCGTTGCTTGCGCTGATATAGAGTCTTGTAGGTCAAACAGTTGAAACACCAAGAACGACAACGTTGTCACTGTCGCGCCCAACATAGCTTCGTGCCGCACGCGGTTCGATGCCTTATCTGGCAACGCAGGCGGGGCGCTGGCTGCTACCTTATTAGGGATGAGCGTATGCATGACAAAAGCAATCGCAACGGCTAACAACGAAGCCAACACGTTGCTCGCGATCAGATTGTTGACATCGGTTGATGGGTAACTCGCATAGTGCAACATGATGCTTAGCATCAACACACCATTAGCGCCAAATAAAAACGCGGTGCCGCGCGCCATAAATGCAAAGCGATACAAAAATAGCAAGAATGCGACCATCGTCATCAGCACAGGGTGACCTCCTAACAGCTGCGCGACGATGCCCACCTCGATACCACACATCACTGAAGCCGCCAGAAGTTGCCGCGCGACATGTCCATTGATCACCGGCACCAAGCCCAATAGCAGCATGGGTAATACGGTAAAAAATACGCCGTATGATAAGTCAAACAGCGCCGTTACCAAAAAGCCAATAGACGCACCAAAGGCAATACGCAGGCATTGTCTTAGACCATTTTCAGTTAATCCTTGCTGTGCCATGCCTACCCCACGCTAGTAAATGTAGTGTAACCAACCCAGTAAACGCACCTGAGCTTGCGCAATAGCCGCCTTAACGGTGTTTTCAGGCACAATTTGGACCGTCGCTTTGGCACCTGCGGGGCGGTTATTTTGTTCACTCTGCTCTAAACTCAGATGCACACGAAGACGCTGTGCATCGCGCACCCAGCGGTTTGAGTTAATCGGCTGTGCTAACGCCCCGTCGGCACTCAGCTGACCTGCAGTGACGCCCGCATCAATGCTATTAATCGTTGCTCGGTAGACGGTTCCAGGCTCTGCATCAAACACCACGAGTGCACGCTGACCAGGCGTTACATGGCGTAGGTTTTTCTCACGAAAATCCGCTACGATGTCGGCGTGCGGAGAAACCAATGCAAGTAACGGCACCCCTTGTCGCGCATAAACACCTTCGCTCAGTTTCAGGTTGCTAATCCGCCCTGCATGCTGAGCGCGCACCGTGCTATAACTTAAATTCAACTTGGCATTATCCACCGCATTTTTAGCCTGTTGAATAAGGAGGTTCTTTGCATTATCCGGCTCACCACGCTGCACTCTAAGGCGTTCTAGCTCTGATAGCATTGCCTCGACATTCGCCTGTGCTTGCAGCGCCGCGCTATGCGCTTGATCGAACGCTTGCTGCGACGTACTGCCCTCGTCAACCAGATCGTTAATGCGCTGTGCTTCACGACTTTGCTCGTCTGCTGTTGCGCGCGCTGACTTCAACTGCGCCTGTGCCACACGAATTTGTGCATCCAACTGGCGATTAGACTGTTGCGCCTGTTGCAGCGCCAGCTCTGCTTGCTGCAATTGGAGGCGAAACGGCCGCGAGTCGATAGTAAATAGCGGATCGCCCTGCTCCACATATTGGTTATTTTCTACCAGCACCTGCTCTACTGTGCCATTCACCTGCGGTGCCACCTGTGTGACTACACGAGTGACCATCGCCTGTGGCGTCAGCGGTAACGCCAGATCGGCCCAAAGGAAATAGGCGAACAACGCGATAAACGCCACCAAGGCACGTTTGACCCACTTTGCAAATTTTTCATCCGCCGTCATTGAGCGTCACCTCCTTGTTTATCCTCGCGTTGTTTTTGCTCACTGCACATCTGGCTGGCGTTACGCGAGATCATCGCCAACACATGTTTAACCGTTTCAATATCCTCATCCGCGATATCAGCCATCAGTGTGCGACGCACTTTTAGGATCTTGGCTTCCATCTTTTTCACCAAGGCATGACCCGCGTCGGTAAGATAGACTCGTTTAGCGCGCCCGTCTTGGGGACAAACGCGACGTACAACCAGTGACTGCTGTTCAAGCTGTGCCAAGGTCCGCATTAACGACGCGAGTTCTATTTCAAGCGCCTCTGCCAATTGCTTTTGACTCGCGCCATCGCCGATTCGCACCAGTTTCCACATTGCACTCCAACGCGGATAAGTCAGACCCAAGGGTGCCAGCTCGCGGTCGGCGACCGCTTGCCACTGTCGAGCAACGCGCCCAAGGCGCTCGGGCACAGAGAGTTGCTTTAGTTGATCTTGTGAAAGTGTCATAACCGATCTCATTTAGTTAGCTTGCTAAGTATATTAACAAGATTAGCAGGCTAAGTAAATTTGGTGGCAATCGACTATTTAGATTGGGTAAATAGATAGTGTCGAAGTGCTGCGCTGTATGTGCGGCTGACTTTTAAGGTTTTTTCATTCGTCAGATCGATGCGGTATTCGGAATTTCTGAGGGCTTCAATATGTTTAATAAAACGCACATTAACCGCTGTCGACTTATGTATTCGAATAAACTCGGGTGGCAATATATTCTCGACCAAGTGTTTAAGTCGTGCTCTCATCACATAGGTCTCAGCGGCGGTATGAATACACATATAATCCCCTGCCGCATCGACCCACGCGATATCATTAAACGGCACCAACTGACCCGAGTTGCGACCATCCGTGATAATGAGCTTTTCTTGCTCGACACGATAACTCGACGATGCGGCTGTGGTTGGCTGAGACTGGGCTTCTAACGTCTCAACTGCGTTGAGCAACTGCGCTTTATATCGAGGTTCACTGCATCTCAACCGCGCTCGTTCGACGGCTTCGGCTAAGCGGGTCTGACGTACAGGTTTTAATAAATAATCGACCGCTTCAACGTCAAACGCTCGCACCGCGTACTGATGGAATGCCGTAACGAATATAACAGCGGGGTGTTGCTCAGGTTGGAATTGCTTAAGTAAGTCAAAACCGCTCTTACCGGGCATTTGGATATCCAGAAAAATTAAATCGGGGAGATCTTGAGCAATGCATTCAATCGCCTCATCGACACTCGTCACTGCAGCCGTAATATGTACACTGGGAATCCGCCCAAGGCGCAGACTCAAGCCTTCAAGCGCACTCGCTTCGTCATCTACTAGAAGCGTATTCAATGTTTTCATGATATCGACTTCGGTCGTTCTTGCGGTATCTGAATTCGCACCCAAGCCCCCCCTTCAGGTCGGTTTCCCGTAGTAAGTTGTGCCCTATCTTGGTAGGTCAACCGTAAACGTTGTTGGCAATTTTCAAGACCAATACCGCGCTGACATTTATGCTGTTCGTCGAAGCCTTTGCCATTGTCAGTTACATCAATTTGAATGTCTTTGTTTGTTAAACTAAAGCGAACAGCAATGATCATCTTTTGATTCGCCTGCATACCATGCTTTAGGACGTTTTCGACGAGCGGTTGAATAAGTAGGGGTGGGATTAAAGCAGAGTCACAGTCACTATCCGTATCAATGGACACATCTAAAGAGGTTTGAAAGCGACCTTTCTCAATTTCCAAGTAGGTCCTCAGCAGGGCAGCTTCCTCCGCTATAGAAATCTTCTTTAATGCATCGGTGTATAAGCTATAACGCAAAAAGTCACAAAGCTGCTCAAGCATATCAACCGCTCGATCATTTTCGTGCTTTAGTATCAGCGTACATACAGCATTAATACTATTGAACATGAAGTGGGGGTTGAGCTGATACCTCAACATTTTTAGTTGCGCTTCTTTTGCCAAGTGCGTTGCTCGCTCAGCTTTCTCGCGTTGTTCAACATTATCCAGGTAACTTTTGATGCCATAGTAACCCGCTGTCCACGTCGCTAGCATGGTGAATGAAGCGCTTGTCCAGGTACCAAAATCAAACCACGACATGGGCTCCCAAGCGCCACCATAAAGCGCTTGCAACGAGAACCACTTGAACTGAGTCCACAACAAAGAAGCCAGAATAACCAGTCCAGCATGCAATGCCGCGGTCAGTTTATCAAGCCGCTTTGCGCGCTTATATAAAGCGTGCAACGCGGTCGTAATCAAAAAGCCGGAGCTCACATCAAGGAGCAAGTGAGGAACGTGGACTTGCCAGGGTTCCTCACTTGGAAGCTTGATCATTAGCTCTGTCAGCAGCGCATAGATAGACCATCCGCAGAATTGACAGAACCAAAATAATCTTACTCGTTCGATGGCTTTTGACATCGTTAAATTACAAACCGTTATTCAACATTATTTTACTCACAGCGTTGGGTTACAGCTGTCTTGCTGGGTTGTTTTACCCAAGCAACATCGGCGATAGATAACCCTGCGTTATTTGAACTACTTAACCGTAACACAATCGGTCCGTTTGCTTGGACATTCGCATTCTCACATCCTGTTTCGATTGCTACGGTCTGCCACGTGACAGGTTTAAGCGAGTTGTTCGAGCCATTAAGCGTTAACGTGTTATGGCAATCCTTTTGATTACACATGACGCCGACCTTTATGTGCTCTGACACTCCATCACTGAGGCGAATTTTAGCTTGTAAAAAGCGCATCTTTTGCTCCGTAGATACGCTATCAACGCCTTTTTGCCCTAGCACGGCGCTGACACCCATCCCCTCTCCATGCCAAACAAAGCGTCGACCGTCTTCTTGATAGGCAAGGTTGACGGACTGCATGGTCAACGAGCGACCATCGGCACTTGTTCCCGACGGGCCAGCGATCGGATTAACCGCGCCGTTTGCTTCTTCAGTGCCCCAAAAGTAGCCGTCTGCTAAGTTGCGCACAAAAAGCGGAACGCTGTCTTCATTGGTGCCATTGTTATTCGTTAACCGCTTTTCTTCACTCAGATGACCTACTCGTTGAGTATCCTCGTAGTTGAGTCCGTAACCATATGGGAACAGCGGGTCATAATCTGCATCATATCGGTTTAATACAAATTGATTGTCAAATTTAGGCCAAGAGAAACTCAGTTTGCCAGTAAAATCATACTGCACTCGGTCATTGGCATCGCGCAAAATCACATCGGCGACCCCCTGCCCCTCGGAACCCGGCAGCCATGCTGCGACAAACGCGTCAGAAACGTTCAGTTCTTTATTGACCCAAAGCGGGCGTCCGCTAAGGAAAATAGAAACCGTTGGAATTCCTTGTGCTTGTAACTGTTTAAGCAGCGTATAGCTCTCACTATCAACCTCGCCAAAATCCAACGACTGAATATCGCCAAACCACTCTGCATAAGGCTGCTCACCAAACACGACAATCGCCACATCTGGCTTTTCTTCGAAGTCGCCAGTTTCGCTAAGCGTTATGTTACCGCCAGCGACATCGACTTGCTGCTTTATTCCTTCATAGATGGATGTCGCATTTGGAAAATCGGCATTGGTATTATCAGTTCCTTGCCAAGACACGCTCCACCCACCAGCTTGCATCGCAATATTATGCGCACCTTTACCTGCGACTAGAATATCAGCGCTCGGTGAAATCGGCAGCACCTGACTATTATTTTTAAGCAGCACTAAAGACTCACGCACCGCCTGCCGGGCTAGGTCGCGGTGTTGTTTAGCATTAAACCATTCTGCGTGTTGTGTTTCTGGACGTAACGACGGCTTGGCACGGTCAAACAGTCCCCAACGCACTTTAGCTCTTAAAATGCGAGCGACTGCATCATTAATTCTAGATTCTGAGATGACACCGGATTTAACCTGAGCAACCGTGTTTTTATAGAGCGCCTCAAAGTGTTCAGGTGCCATCAACACATCGATACCAGCATTAATCGCCGCCGCACATTGCTCAAGGTCACAGCCGTCAACGAACTTGTGAGCATTCCAGTCGCTTATCACAAATCCGTCAAATCCCATCTGTTGCTTCAGGACATCGGTTAATAGATACTGATGGCCATGCACTCGGGTGCCGTTCCAACTGTTGAATGATGCCATAACAGACTGCACACCCGCCTTGATTGAAGAGAAATAACCGGCGCCATGAATATCTCGCAATTCACGTTCACTGATACGTGTATCACCCCGATCGATGCCTTTTGTGGTGCCCCCATCACCAATAAAGTGCTTAGCTGTGGCAATACGGTGGTAGCCTTCTAGAAAGTCTTTACCTAACGTTCCCTGAATGCCCTTAACGACAGCTTGCGCATATTCTTTGACGATTTCCGGGTCCTCAGAATAACTCTCGTAGGCTCGTCCCCACCGATCATCGCGTGCTACCGCCACCGTCGGCGAGAAACTCCATTCGATTCCGGTTGCTGCCACTTCCTTTGCTGTCGCCTCGCCAATTTTTTTAATCAGTTCAGGATTGCGAGCCGCGCCCAAACCAATATTGTGCGGGAACAACGTGGCTCCAAATACATTGCTGTGTCCATGCATCGCGTCAGTGCCCCAAATCGTGGGGATTTTGCTCCCGTCCTTGGAGTCATCAATCGAGGCTTGATACATCTCATCAGCGTATTTTAACCATGTGCCGCGATCGGCCTGTTTCTGTCCGTAAGGCGCGGTGTTACCGCCGTTTAAGTAGGAACCAAAGCCATACTGGCGCATTTGCTCTACACTCAGGTAACCGATTTCAGGCTGTATCATTTGCGCCACTTTTTGCTCGATGGTCATATCTTGCATGAGGCGTTGAACGCGCTGTTCGACCTGTTCATTATCTAACTTAGGTAATGTATCGAGCGACCAGTCAACCTGTTGTGCAGACAGGATGCTACTAAAGCTGATTGATAGTAGTGCGACAATGCGTGTCCTATGTATTTTGCGCATGAGCATTCAGGCTCTCCTCGTGAGCATTGGGGCTAATCGGATAATTGCTTGAGAATTCATCAGGTGGCCTGCAATCACATTGCTTATGACTGCAGGCACTTCGAGTGACTTATTAGAATTTAATGCCGGCGCGAATGCCGTAGTAACGTGGCATACCAAAACTACCTTTAGCAAAACCTTTGGTGGTGTTGTTCCAATACTGAACCACTTCATCGGTCGCATTATTAATAAAGATTTCAGCAAACCAGTTCTGGTTCTGCGGTTCGTATTTCAGTGAAGCATTGAGAACAGCGAACGCATCACGACTATCGTCCATGTAGGCAACCGCTTCATCTGGAATCGCAAAATCCATATCATCTAAATGCTTATCGACGTTCCAAATAGTCGAGTAAGACTCATCTTTCCAGCTGACATTGAACCATCCATGAAGATAACCATAAGCGCCTAAATTAACGGTATGGGTGTAACTTAAGTTAGCCGTATACTCGGGCGTCATCGCAAGGTTATTGCCTTTAAGGTTGGTCGTTAACACGGTATTTGTTGGATCGACGGATTCCTCATACGATAAATTAAACAGGTACTCTGGATCGTAATCCCATTTAGTGATCCAATCCTCGGTGACTGTCGCATCGGTCCAAGTTACATAACCATTCAAGCGTCCGTTTTCGTATGGCTTCCAGTCAAACTCAAACTCGATACCCTTTATCGTAGAGCCAGGCACATTTTGCGTGTAGTAGGCAATAACCGGTTGGTTTTGATAATCCAGAATCGGGTCACCATTTTCATCTAAAATCGGCGAGCCATCCTCACCCTCTACTGGCGACAAGCGCTCTACGTTACCAATTGAGCCCACCGAGGCATATTGCATGTCAGTGTAATCGGTATAGAAGAACACCGCTTGCAGGTTCAAGGAGTTATCAAACAGACTGGATTTCGCCCCGACCTCCCACGTCAGCACTTCCTCTGGATCAAATTGCGTTTCAAACCGTGTGGTCTCGCCCGTTCTATCATTCACGACTTCGTAGACATCGCCAATGCCACCCGCTTTAAAACCCGAAGCGACATAACTGTAAACCATGGTCGCATCGGTCAAGTCATAATCGAGCCCAACTCGAAAGTCGTTGCGAGTCCAGCTGCCTTTATTATCGTTAGCAAAATAGGACGCATAGATTGATGGGTCTTCAAAATAATCGACGGGTAAATCATTCAGCGTTGAGCGATTTAACCACCCAGGCGCACACCCATCAGCGTTTGAGCAGCGATACGTACGTCCGCCTTTGTCTTCTTTAGTCTCATCACTAAAACGATAGCCTAAGGTCAGGTGCAACTTAGGTGTGATGTTGTAAGTCGCTTGACCAAATAAGGCATAGGCATCCGTTGACCGATCAGGTTGGTCCCAAAATGCTTTGTCATCCATTGGGTTATCATAGTAACCGTAAGTGGTGGTTTGTTCGTGAAAATAGTTGAGTCCGGCTATCCAGACTAAGTCACCATAGTCATCTGACTGCAGTTGTATTTCTGTCGAGTACGACTCTGCTCCAGTACCATCAAGAAAGTAGGTGGCACCATCCCATGGATCCAGTGAGACCTCGCTATCCTGAGCAGAAGAACGCTCCATGTCCTCATAACCGAGTAACCATACGAGACTCATATTGTTATCAAAGGTATAGTTGAGCGTGTTACGCAAATACATGATGTCGAGGTTAAGTTCGCCCGGAACGTTCACGACGGCTTGATAGGTATTGTCACTCGGTAAGAAAGTTGAACAGTCACCACCATATTCTGTCGAACGTCCTGCCAACTTTTCACAGTTAACAAGATCAACGTTGTTGCCGCTGTTATTAATATACTGCTGAAAAATCGTATGGTTTGAGAAGTTGCTATCGAGCGGCTCCCATAACGCACTGACACGGTATGAGTATTCATTTGCGTTATTATAAAAGTCATCGGCATCGGCGCGTGTGAGTGCTCGAATACGTTGTCTTTCAGGATCCGTGCCCGCGCCATCAATCCACCAGTTTTCACGCTGAGTTAAAGTGGAGCCCACACCTGAGTACGCGTCCTCGGCAATGACTTCAGCGTTAATCACTTTATCGGGTAAGCGACGCAGGTCGTATTGGTTAGGATCATAATATCCTTCAAGGTAAGAGTCGCGCTTTAGCCCCTTGCCGGAGATGCGAATAGCGAACTCGCTATTCACTGGGATGTTAATAAACCCTTCAATATTACGAGCATTAAATCGACCGAGCTCTCCACTCACACGACCAAATAGCTCACCAAATTCTGGCTTCGCAGAAATGACGTTAATACTACCTACCGTCGAATTTCGACCAAACAGCGTGCCTTGCGGTCCTCGCAGTGCTTCAATTCGGTCAACATCGTACATTAAGGCCAACGCACCTTGCATTCGTGGTGAATACACACCGTCGAGATGGACACCTACTGCGGGGTCACCTAATTCGGTAATGTTAGTCGAACGTACGCCACGCATAGAGATCACCGGAGCCGACTGATCGGTTGCCGTTGAAATATCAAGCCCGGGTACCAAGCCCGCGATATCTTTAATATTGTTCACACCATTTTGCTTTAGTACTTCTTCGCTGAGCGCTGAAATAGCTACCGGCGTTTCCATTAGCTTGGTTTTGCGCTTTGTGGCTGTAACAGAGATAACTTCTAAGCCTTTTTCTGCTGTCGCTTTTTCTTCATTTTTTGTTTGTTGTTGCGCATCAGATTCTTGGTCTACTGTTTGCTGTGCCTGTGCATAAAGAGGCATTGAGCACGTGAGCAATATGCCGAGGGTAATGCGGTTAAATCGTTCCATTGTTCTTTCCCACTCTCCGTTGATGATCGGATTTTTGCTGTACTTATAAAGTGTTCGATACTGCGTACGGATACATCACGTATTGTTAACAAGTTACACAGATATTAACGGAGGGAATATTTGCTTTCGACAATGCGAGTGGTAAACACTATAACCCGTGCACTTTTGTCACATGACTTAAACATTATGTTTAAAACGTTAACATTGAGCACAAAAAAGCCCTCGGCTGAGGGCTTTCGATAGGGTACGGTTTACGTCGCAGCTTAAAAGGGTAGTATCCGTAAATTTTTACCACACCCACCAAATGAGTGACTGAGTGAATATGCGTATACCTTACAATACGGACACTCTCCATTCAACCCACTCAATCTATTCCTAATTTATTTTTACGCTTTCATATTTTTCGTAAATTTAATACTAATATAGCCCTTAGTTAGGCGTATTTGAATGCTTAAATTTACACTTCTCAATAACAGTTATTTGCGCTGAGTCCATCAGCGGTATACATTCGTCCATGAATTTTTGTTCTGCTTATAACCTTAACATTTGAGTGCGACTTGTTCCAACAAGTCGAGCATGTTCTGTGTTGTATTCGATTAGCTTAGCAGGAGGGAGTCGCAGGTATTTGGAAAGTGAGGTGCGAAAGCCGCATCCATGCGGCTTATCATAGTTCGTTTGGTTTGCCGTTATAGCATTGAGCTTTCTTTTTTCTTTTTAGCTCTTTCTTCACTGGCTGATTGGTTATTGAATGCTCTTAGTAAGTCCGTATGAATATAATTCATCGTCATTTCAAAACTCATATGTGGAGCATTTAATTCGATTTCAGTATTGCCATCCTTGTACTTAGCTGACTTGTTGCCTACAAACGGGATTTTCTGGCTAACTAGCTGATACTTGTTCGACAGTGAAGATTTCAGGTAATCAAACTTAGACTTTGGAAAACCTGTTAAAACAGCAATTAAAACACCTTCTTTGCTGAAGATTGCTGTAAGGCTGTTAAGGCCATCGAAGCCGATTTGTCCTGTGGCAATTTCATACATATCACCACCGCTATATTTATTCTGTCCTGTATAAGTTACTGAATATTTGTTTTTCAATTCTTCAACTTTAGTCTTGCTAATTGTTAAACCAAATACTGTAGGATCAGCCAATGCTACATTTGAAATTAGTAACGCAAATAGCGCAATTATTGTTTTTTTCATTATTTATATTCCATTAATTATTATCGTAAGTGTGAATTGTGAACGTAGCCAAGTGAATTATTTTCTGGGAAGTAAACTTGGCTCCAGCCTCGGCTGTTAGAAATAATATAAACAGTATCGCCACGGCCTACTTTTTTAACAATTTGGCTATCAAAGTCTTGTTTAGCATATAAGCTAGATTCACTGACATTGATATACTTTTTAGTAACTCGATACAGAATGCTATTAAGATCTTGTTGAGCATCTTGATAGTTTTTCTGTGCGGCTTTTGCGTACCAATAAACAGCATTTGGATAATTTTTAGATGTGCCGAGACCACGCTCATAGTAATAAGCTAAGTTGTCCTGCGCTGTCGCATTACCTTGTTCCGCTGACTTTTTGTACCATTTAAATGCTGTGTAGTAGTTTTTCTCTGTTGCCGTACCGTCACCATACATAACGCCTAAATTATTTTGGGCTGACATGTGACCTTTTTCTGCTGCTTGGGTGTACCAATAAAATGCCTTTCTTTCATTTTTACCTACCCCTAAACCATTTGAAAACATCCAACCTAAACGGAACATAGAACTAGACTCACCTTTTTCAGCAGCCTTTAAATAAAAATCATAAGCCTTGTTATAATCTTTAGAAACGCCATGTCCCAAATAGTAGTGCTCTCCAAGATAGTAGAGTGCGTCAAGGTCTTCTTCTAAAACCTTACTAGAAAAAAGTTTGAATGATTTTTTATAATCTTTTTCAAGTCCTTTTCCCAAATAATACATTCTGGCTAAATAGTAAGTTGCGCCCAGATCCTTATTAGAATAGGGAGTTAGTAATGCCAATGCTTTATCTGCATTTTGTGCCGTTCCTACGCCAACAGCATAATAGCGACCTAAAGACACACTTGCTGATTTCCAACCTTTTTGGGCCGCTTTCTTCATCCATTTGAAAGCCTCTTTTTTATTAACTTTGGTTCCTTGACCTTTTTCATACAACCAAGCTAAGTTTCTAGCTGAATCCAAGTTGCCTTTTTCTGCTGAAATTACATACCAATCGAATGCCTTTTTATGATCCTCTCTGACATCGTAACCATTATCATATGCCAAACCTAAGTAAAATGAGCAATATATATCTGTATCTACACAACGTTCATACCACTTAAGAGACTTACGATATTCTTTATTTTTCCAATAGAGATCACCAAGTTGCTTAATAGCGTATTCATTACCGCTCTCGACTTTTAACCATAGAGGAAATGTTTTTTCATTGTTTGATAAGAATGATTTGGCTTTTTGTGAAGAGTTTGCAGAGGCTTTTTCTAAGTAATCTTTAGATGCTTGGTATTTTTCTTTACCGTGAAGCCACATACCGTAATCATATTGTGCTTCTGTTAAATTTGAATCAGCAGCTTTTTGTAACCACTCTATATCGCTGTCTGAGGTTCGTCTCGCTGATGTGTAAAGTCGGTACATAGACCTGACATCACCTTCCTTTGCTAGACTCTCCCAGTCTTTCCGAGCCTCGTTTATCTCACCTTTTTGGTATGATTGCTCTGCTGAACCGTAAGTTGCTGCACAACCAGTTAAAAGAATTCCAATGCCCAGTCCTAAACAGGCCTTTACAACATCCATTAAATTAATCCTTAATACTTCTATACATCATCACAAAAAAGATGAGGGTATAAAATTTACTTGCGTAAATAAAGGATCACATCAAATTTTTTTCACCAATTCTACTAAGAAGCTATTACGCTTACTGGCATTCGACATCGTTTTAATCCTGAATTCAGATAATAACCGCAACACTCATGTAATGGGATAG
>CETM01170048.1_pt1 | contig 14791 bp, 12 predicted proteins | sample 361451 | NCBI WGS metagenome assembly CETM01 (sample SAMEA2622690, study PRJEB7988) | marine metagenome | isolation source: saline water (ENVO:00002010), including
ATGATTTTGTTGGGATTATGTAGGCGTCTCAAGAAGGAAGAGAGCGTTACTAGTGGCGAAGCAGAAAAACTGTACCATGTGGTTTGCGAAGAGTATAATCAAGCACCGAAAGGTCACACGACTCTATGGAAACATCTCAAGCGTTTGGCGCAGGAGGATATCATCGTAACCAAGACGGCAAAATCCGATGTTGGAAGGGGTAGAACGCAACACATCTCGATGCCACATATGCTTCCTAGTGATGTTGAAAGACGCTTAGAGACACTGATTCCTGCACGACTACGTCGTTAATTGGCTGATTTGTGTCGCACAAAGGGCCTAAATACCCGTCCTATGTCGGCAGGCTGCTCAAGAGTTGATAACATGGCAGACACTACATTCGTCGCAGTGGTCAATGACACAAATCCAGATAACAAAGGACGCTCCTACAACTTGACTGTTAGTGGGAACAACCAACCTCAATTCCTTGGAAAGAAAATCGGAGATATCGTCGATGGTATCTTCGTCGGAGAAGGTGACAAAACCCTTGCTGGATACAAATTAGAAATCACTGGAGGTTCCGACAAGACAGGGACTCCAATGCGTTCCGACCTTGAAGGCGGTACACGTCAATCAGTTCTTGTTACTGCATCAACTGGTTTCAAGGGACATAACCTTGTACACAAAGCAAAGGGCGGAGAGAAGAGAAGATTCCGATACAAGCCTGATGGAATGCGTAAGCGTCGCAATTTCCGTGGTAACACAATCACCCAAGATACCAGACAGATCAATCTCAAAGTTGTAGAGGCTGCTAACAAGAGCCTTTCAGACATCCTCGGAGCTGAAGAAGCAGAGGAGAGCAGTGAGTGAAGCCGCGAGGCTGATCTTGAGGTACTGGGAGAATGGGAAGCATGGCACGTAAGCTTCCCACACAACCCGAAGTGAACATTGGTTTAGTTGGCCATGTTGATCATGGCAAGACAACTCTAACTCAAGCATTATCTGGAGTTTGGACCGATACGCATTCTGAAGAAAGAAAGCGAGGCATTTCAATCAAACTGGGATATGCTGATACAGCATTCTACAAAACAAGTAAAGGCGAACATTACGCTACAGGAAAGAGACCTGGAGGCGGAAATGATGACATTACTGAACTGCAAAGAGTGGTTTCATTTGTGGATGCACCTGGTCACGAGACTCTGATGGCGATTATGATAACAGGTGCAAGCATCATGGATGGCGCCATGCTAATGGTTGCAGCAAATGAGACCTGCCCTCAACCGCAGACAAGAGAACATCTGATGGCCCTAGAGATTGCTGGGATTGAAAATATCGTGGTTGTGCAGAACAAAATCGACCTAGTGAGTCGGGAAAGAGCGATAGAGTCACACAATGAAATCAAAGATTTCCTCAAAGGAACAATTGCTGAAAATTCACCCATTATACCCGTGTCTGCACATCACGATGTAAATCTAGACATATTGATTCAAGCTATTGAAGCCACAATTCCTACTCCTGACCGTTCCAAAGATAAGCGTGCAATTATGCATGTAGCTCGTTCTTTCGACATCAACAAGCCAGGAACTCGACCGACTAAATTGAGAGGCGGAGTAATAGGTGGTAGCATCGTAGAAGGAGAATTCAATGTAGATGATGAGATTGTAATTGGACCTGGTAGAAAAATCGAGAAAGGAAATAAGGTACACTACGAGCCTATCCATTCCAAAGTAATCAGCATGCAAGGTGGTGGCCTAAGCCTTGACAATATGCACGCAGGTGGACTGTGTGGCATGGCTACTCCTTTGGATCCTGCAATCACAACTGCAGATAATTTGTCAGGCCAGGTCGTAGCCAAAGTTGGCGATTTGCCAGAAGTTAGAGAGACTGTTAACATCTCGGTAAAACTGATGAAAAATATGGTCGCTGGTGAAGGCGAAGATGCCTCTCCAATCATGCCACTGCGTTCTAATGAGATGCTAATGGTAAATGTTGCAACAGCAACCAGTGTTGGAGTTGTATCAAATGTCAAGAAAGGAAATGCTACTCTAACACTGCGCCTTCCAATATGTGCTGACGGAGGCCAAAGAATCTCACTATCAAGGCGTGTTGGCGCACGCTGGAGATTAATTGGCCACGGAACTATCGAGTGATTTGTATGCACCGAATTTTGGTAGATGCCTGCGGCTGGGTCGCAGTCATGGAAGCTGGAATCAATATTGATTTGGCTTTGTTAGAATGTTGTGGTTCCAAAGAATTAGCAATCATTCCAAATGTCATTTCCGAATTAGAATCTCTAGATGAGCCAAAATTAATGATTTCAATGCTTACATCAAAAGCGGTAATGCTCGAGGCACCAAGCGATGCTGGAAGGCACACTGATGACCAGTTACATGCTCTTGCTAAGCAAAATAATTGGCCGATTCTTACTGTCGATACCGAATTAAAGCGCAGATTGTCTAAATCCAACATTTCTTGGATTGAAGTTAGCGGAAGATCTCATTTGAGACTGGTCGAATGACTAATGCCGGTGATTAATTCATATACTCAGATAACTGCATACAATTCATGGCAGCCGATAGCCAAACTCAATCTGCTGCCAACGCAGCCGATATAAGGAATAATTCACTAGAAATGGTTGAATTGTTGGTATCTTTAGGTGCAGAATTGAATACTGCAAAGACATTGATGTGTCTTCACGTGCATGGGCCTTCAAAATCTAGTGAATTGCAAAAGCGATGTAATTTGAGGCAGCCCGATGTTTCGGTGGCGATTAATAAATTGAAAAAGTTAGAGATCATTCAAATTGTATCCAATTCTTCAAATGGAAGAGGTAGACCTTCTCATATCTATGACCTATCTGTAACCTTAAATGAGGCCTTAATCCCATTTAGAAATCTAGCAGCAGAAAGATTGACTGAATTACAAAACCAGTTGTCTCGACTTACTGAATTAACTAATTCTGTTTGATTAAGGCAAGGTAAACAATTCATCGTCACCGTGCCCGTCTAACAATCTTAGTTTCACTCCTGCATCAATCCATGCATGGGCGTAGTTTATCGCTCCAAATGCACGTACATAGTCGCCATTGCTCATGAAATGCTTGGCATCACTAGCATAATCGTCGGCCATGCGCAGTAAAATTGCTAGTTGGCCAGCCTCAATTGTACCCTCCTGAGGAATAGGAGTTGCTTTTTCTCTAGCCTTTTTTGTCAAACTCAGGTAATGGTTCAACTTCTCTTCTGTGACTGTATCACTAACCAATCAATCACCTCTTTGTCTAGCCAATAATCGGTTTACATCCGATGTTCTACCTAATGATTCATACAAATCGATAGCCAAAGAGATTCTACCCTCTTCTTCTGCATCACAAGCTCTCTTGAAAATTCGACGCCTCTCTTCCCAATCGCTAGCAACCTTGGCTTCAGCGACCATCTTTTGCATCTCAACTCTTCTCAATTGTGACAATTCTGGCGATTGCCACATCCTAACAAGACCATCTCTCTTGACCGTGGCCATCGTATCAGCAGCCAAGCCTATCAAAAAGTCGCCTAAATCAGAATTCGCTGACTCGATAGCAACATTCTCTGTCATGCAATGGATTCCTCCTTCTATTGACAAAACCCACCAACCATCTCCTGCTCTATGAGCGGATAATGGTTCAAGTGAACGGGTATCGATTGTCTCTAAACTATCCCACCCATATGGGTGTGGACATCCTTCCCATAGAATGCCATCAGCGGACTGAAGGAGAATTTTACCCCCGGACATTCTACTTACCCAAGACCAAACTCTGTCCTCGAGTAAGCGTTGTGAGTCTTCATTTGCCAATCTAGCACACCTTAGTTTGCCATCTTCATCTTGCCACATCAAATGTTCACGGTCAAACCAACCGATTAGCCTTCGAACACCTCCGACTTCTAATCGCTTCAGGCCTCTTCCTTCTTGATTGAATACATGCAGTTGCCCTTTTCGACAAGAGAGAACCCAACCACCACCAGGTCTAGCTAAAATGTCGCTAAATCCGCCATTTGTAGAGCGCCCCTCACCTATTTGGGAACCGTCGCTAACTCGCAATAAATGGAATCCATGGCCGCATAGTGCACCGATTCTGCCCGAATCGTGTGCAGCGGAATGAACTCTGAATGGCAGAGATCTACGCCAGCGTTGATTCGTTTCTTCATCTAATAGAATCAATTCTAATCCACAAGAAACTAGAATGTCACTTCCTACATTGCTTACAGTAGAGATTAGATTAGGTGCTTGCCATGACCTTGAAACAGACCAACTCATACGCTCGCCTCCATCATGCCCCATGCTACTAATTGGGCTCTAGCATCATTAGTTAATTTGAACATTCTAGTTCTGCCTTTTTGTTGAACTGACAATATACCTGCTCTATAGAGTCGATTACACATCTGCGACATTCTCGGCCTTCGAACATTCAATTTGTCCTGTAATCTAGCATCTGAAGGTGAAAATTCCCTGCCTGAACCTACCTCTACCAATACTGCTTCTCCCTTCGATAGGCTTCGAAGAGTGTGTATATCCAATGGATTGCTTTCCTTTTGACCGATTACGGGTCTTCTCATAGCAGCGAGAAGATCGGCAATTCCTAATCCCTCTGGGAAGTTTAGAGCGTTGAGTAGTTGTCCGAACAACCCCTCAACATCACCATTAGGCTGTTCAGAAGGCTCACTAGAATATACTTCAGGCTCTTCAGGAATGAAGTCGTCATTTTCCTCGTCCATGATATCGTGGTTTTCTTGGATCAACATTGCTTCAGGTTGGTCTGCAATCCACAATTTGTTTGCATTTACTCCTTCTGGCTCTCTATTTTGCCTAGATGCCTTGTTTTTATCGAATGGAGGCGCTGCATGCTTGTTTACTCGGTTTCTAGCAGCTAATGCTCCGAATGCCCCCATTGGAGGTAAAGGAGCGGTTTCAGGAGCTTCAAGAATCACAATTTCAGGTTCATTCTCTAATTCTTCCAAATCCAAATCAAATATCGGCCCTTCATCTTCTTCTGATTCATCCTCTATTGCTACCGAATCATCTTCGATAGACGCTTCAGAGGCCTCTTTTTGCGGTTCATCGTACTTAATTTTCCTAGGATTGGCTCTTTCTTCATCGACCATATCACGCATCAATCGCATAACCTTGGTTGGTGCACCACCAGTGTTCTCAAAGACATAATCAAGAGCTTGTTCTGGAATGTCCCACGAAACCTTAGAAGACGTTGCAATCCTTGTTTCGCACAATTCCTTGACCTGCCCCTTATCCAATGATTTGATTATGTCAGCATGATCGAAGCGATTTACTAGAGTATTTGGCCACTGTGCCCGCTGTTCAGTGGACAATACTACGACAACCAAGGCGTTCAATCTCTCTAATGGTGCTGTAAGCGTGGATAATACCTCGGACAAGTGCTTTCCATCTACATTAGAAAAATCGAGAGATATCAATGGGAGAGGTCCCTCAAATGCCTCGGTTTCGTTGACCAATCTAGATACTAATTCTTGAGTGCTAGAAGGTACATCGAAACCAATCAATGAAACATAAATTTCGTGTAGGATTTTGTATGCATGTTCAGAGGTAGGAAACATATCTAGGTGTACGCTTTTTGCAGTTTCTTCGGAAACACATCTCATCAAAGAAGAGCGCCCAGAACCGCTCTCACCAATCAGCAAAACCATCCTTGCATTTCTAGCCTTTAGGAATCGAGTCCACCTAGCACTGATCTCATCTCGACCAATCAACAGTGCTGATTGGCCTTTTTCTAAAGGCCTGGCTTTGAATGGATTCTCTCTAAGAGCCGGGATTCCCAAAATAGGTACATCTTCACTCATAACAACAGTGGGATTTACCGAGTATATGATGTTTCAGTAAAATGTGTGCTCTCACAGGCCCGTTAAGACGCGTTAAATGATTTGCCAAAATAATGATTATTTCTGAAATAACGCAAGGCTAACGCATGTTTAACGCGTTAGTTAAAGCGTTAATCGTCGGTTTCTTCATCAAGTAGACACTAGTGCCAACAACCGGAGCCACACCCGTATGCCAGTAGATGAGAGCAGGCTTTCTGGATTCTACAAACTATCCGTAGCGGATAGAAGAGACATGGTGGCTAAACTATCGGGGCTATCGGAAGCAGAGATTGCTGCACTTGCTAATTATGGCGAGTTAGATGAAATGTCCGCAGATAGAATGATTGAGAATGTAATCGGTACAATGTCACTCCCTGTTGGCGTTGCTACAAATTTCATCATTGATGGTAAACCGTACTTGATACCCTTCTGTGTAGAAGAATCTAGCATAGTTGCTGCAGCTAGTAATATGGCCAAAAGATGCCTCGAAAAAGGTGGGTTCAGAACCAATAATGACAACCCAGTAATGATCGGTCAAATCCAGGTCTTGGACCTAGATGATGTAGAAGAAGCTGGCGAATCTGTTCTTACAGCAAAATACGAATTAATGGCAATGTGTAATTCTTTACCCTCAACCATGATCAAACTAGGAGGGGGATGTAAAGACATAATGGTTCGAAGTATCGATACGATGTCGGGAAGAATGTTAGTCGTGCATCTTCTAGTTGATACTAGAGATGCTATGGGCGCAAATGCGGTCAATACCATGACAGAACTGGTTAGCGGGAAAATAGAGGAGATAACCCAAGGAAGGGTCCATTTACGCATTCTTTCCAATCTTGCAACCCAAAGGCTTGCTCGTGTTGAAGCAGTATTTACTCCGGAAGAATTGTCTGATGATGGCACTAGAGATAATGGTAGTAAAATAATCACAGGAATCCTCGAAGCCCATCACTTCGCTATGGCCGACCCATACCGAGCAACTACGCATAACAAGGGCGTAATGAATGCAATTAGTGCCGTTGCTCTAGCCTGCGGCCAAGATTGGCGAGCAATCGAAGCAGGTTGCCACGCATGGTCTGCAGTTGATACTGGCTCGTATACTTCGATGACACGATGGAAAAGAGATGACGAAGGGAACTTGGTTGGGAGCATAGAGACTCCCATGGCAGTAGGAATAGTTGGTGGAGCATCCAAAGTTCACCCTGCTGCTAGAGCCAACCTTTCTATTCTTGGCGTAGAATCTTCTCAGGAATTAGCAGGAATCATAGCCGCTGCTGGTCTTGCTCAAAACCTTGGAGCCATGAGGGCTTTAGCAACAAGTGGCATTCAAGCAGGACACATGAAGTTGCACGCCAGAAATATGGCGGTTAGTGCGGGCGCAATTGGAGATGAAATAGAGAGAGTTGCCAGTATTGTGAATTCACAGAGCGGGCCAATAACTCAACAATTGGTTAAAGAAACTCTAGAGAGTATACGAAATGGATGATTACTCATCCTCTCCGATATCCAAAGTGGTCTGAACGCCGCCTTCCTCTTCAGACTCATCTCTTAATGCAAGTTTGCTCTCCATTCCATCTAGCATTCCAGATGATGTGACCATTTCTCTGAACCAGGCTTTGACTTTCTTGCGGTCGGTATGGGGGCAACCAAACATCTCCGAAAATCTGCGTGTTGTTGTAAGTCTGCGAGTATTTCCATCTCTTCGACGCCCAACAAGCCCTGCTTGCGCCAATTCTCTTATGTGATCATAGGCCCTTTGTCCAAGCAATTCAACTAATCTGGACTGAGGCATTGGCTGATGATAAGCAATTAGTGCAGCTGCTTTGAGCAACTTTGGTGGCAATTCTGATTTGGTCTCCTTTGGTAGATGGTCAGCAATTTTTGGTTTAACTTCCATAGCCCATTTACCACCTATTTCAACAACTTGTAACCCTCCGCCTCGACGTCTCTTGATTGTAGATTGGAGGGCGGTCATAGACTCTACAATCTCCTCTTCTTCATACCCAAGATTTTCTGAAAGTTCGGGAATGCTAAGGGAACGCCCAGCACTGAATAGAGTTGCTTCGAGTAATGTTTCCAAGGGCACTTCGGACATGTTAACAACTCCTTACTCAACCAACCAGGAATCTGGGTTTTCAGATTCTGTTTCAGCAGCCAATTTGGCCATCTCTTCTTCTTTCAACCTTTGTTTTTCTTCTTCAAGGGCCTTTTGTGCTCTTTGCTCGAGCCTTATAGCGTGACGCATTGATTCGGTTTCATCTCCCTTAATCGATTCTGAATCTTCTTCCATCAATTTCTCGGCTAGGATGGTCACTTCATCAAAAGTAGTGGCATTAGGCCACCTGTCTTCGAGCATAATGGGATCTTCTGGTCCTTCTTGGCTAATCCAAGCATAACCACGATGCGTAAGGAATAGGCCTGCAACAAACGATGTGATTTTTGACTCCACATCATAGCCTTCAGGGATTTCTCCAAATGTCTCTAGAAGGATTTTTTCCAATTCTGTGGTCACTTCGCTTACTGGAACTTTTACCTCTCCTTTGGCACTGGTAACCGTACGCATTGCAGTCCAACATCTTCTGATGTCTCCTTCCATGTCCTCATTGTGCATTCTCGAACCAACATTGCTTAGCATATTCTTGAGTTCTTCTGCATGTGCTTTCCTATACTCTTCCTTTGCCTTTAGAACTTCAGCTTCATCACATGCATCCTTCAAAGCAGATAGCAATTCTCCAAGTGTAGAAGGGCGCCCCTCATCACGTCTCATCCTCTCTCCAAAGAATGCAGGCAGATGATTGTCAGCACTGCCTTCAAGAACTGTAGTTGTGAAAATAAATTCCTCATCATCGTATTCTGCTTCCCATCCGAAATCAAAGAAATCATCTTCGTCATCCATATCCATGGCAATTACCCTATCAAATAGAGTAGATGCTTGCTGATTCAGTACCTCCCAAGATAACCTAATCAAACGGCCACAGGCAGGTAAATCGAGGCCTGCTGCTTCTTTCCTTACTCTTTGTGTGAATAATTTCAGGAATGCAGAGAGGTCTATGTTCCACGGATCCATTCCTTCTTCCTTAACCAAAGACAAAACTAGTGCAACTGACCTATCAAACGGGTCATTCAGAACTTGATGTTCAGCACTATCTTCCTGCGCGATACGCATAATTCGGTCAGCGTAGCGTTCGGCTTCACTGGCCTCTTCTTCTTGACTCATCAATTGGTCAAGTATGTCCTGGCGCAGGAACCAGTCGTCAAGAACGGCTTGCTGCATAATCAAACCTCCTTTTCGGCCTCTGAATCTGTTTCAACTTCTTCTTCTTGGGCGAGTAATTCAGAAACAATCTTTTGTCGCTCTTCAATTTCTTCGCTTAACTCATCTGCCCTTTCACTCAATGCCTCAAAGCCTGTCTCCTCTGTAGGCTCTTCTTCATCATCGATGTGGTTTAGTAAAGCACCAAGGCTCTTTGGAGCAGGTAATGCATCGGGGACTTCTGGCATTTCTTCAGCAACCACTCTCGCTTCCTCTATGCGTGAATGGTTCTTTTCAGTTGCATTGCGAGCCTCTTTCTCGGCTTCAGCCCCGAGTTTAATTGCTCTATCACGGTCAAAGTCAACAATTCTACGAGAGCAACCATCGCCTCCGTGAGTTATGCCTATGTGATGGTCAGCCAGTTCAAGGGAAACCTTTCGCAAAGTGACCATGATGAATTGTGCTGCTTCACTTCTGTTACGGCATTCCGTTGCAATAAGTTTGGAATTCGGCACATCTAGGTTCTGATCTACCTCGTCGAAGTAGTAGAATGGACTTGGATCGTGGTCTTGTATAGCAAAGATTAGCGATAATGAAGCCATTGATTTCTCTCCACCGGATAGAGCTTGCAGACGGGATTTATTCGACTTACCACGAGGCTGTGCCCACATGTCTAGACCGCCCTTGAATGGTTCATCTGGATTCTCTAGGAATAACTCACCGCGTCCGCCATTGGATAGACGGTTGTATACGGCCTTGAAGTTCTCATTTACTTCCTTTAGTGTAGCAAGCAATCTCTTCTTTCTCTGACTCTCAAGTTTGTCTGTGATGTCAATCAATCGCTTGCGCCTTTGTTGCAGGGTCTTGAAATCATCCTTCATCTCATCAAGACATGCTTTGCATGCATCGTATTGCTCGATTGCAAGCATGTTGAAGTCGCCAAATTTGTCGAGTTTTCTTCGCAAATCATTGACTGCCTTCTGAGCATCTCCTACATTTGGCAGGTCAGCATCATCATCGGCCACAGGGATAGACTCTGCAGCCATTTCGACCAATAGGTCGGCAAGATTCTGCTCTCTAACTGCAAGGCTATTTGCAATATCTTCAGCCATTGATAGACAATTGATTACGTTACTCGCCTTTTGATTGGTGTTTGCTTTGACTTCTGCACGCTCTTCGACTAATTCCTTTCTTTCATTCTCGAGTTCTTCATGCTCTTCAAGCAATGACGACTTCTCGTCCTCCTTTACTTTAAGCAAAGCAGTTTCCTCTTCTATAGCAGATTTCCACTGCTTAACTGACTGTTCTCTGCCTGACATTTCAGATTGAATTTCATCGGCTCTTGAAGTTAGAGAATCTAATCTATCTGCCAATAAATCGCCTTTCTCTTTGCCACTATCAAGTGTCACTTGTGCTTTGTTTGCTGCGCCTTCGGCTTCAACTCGCATAGTTTGTGCTTCCAGTAATCTCTCCCTGATTCCTTCTGGGCTAGAATTCTGTAAATCGTCAGACGCCTTATCTCTTGCAATTTCTGACTCTGCCAATTTGGCTTTAGCGCTTTCGAGCATTTCCAACTTTCCGACATGATCTGATTCGAGATTAGAAAGTCTTCTTTGTAATTCACTTGCAGCGCCTTGTGCCTTGGTTAATGCTTTATTTGCCACCTCAATTTCTGCTTTCAGAGTTCCAGCTTTGATTGAATGGTCATCCTCTGCAAGAGAATTTATCTTGCCTCGAATTTCATTTTGCTTTGTTCTAGCCTCGCTTAGTGCCCCAGAAACGGTTTGAGCCATAATAGATAATCTATCTACTTCGCTAACGAGTTTCTCAACTTCGCTTGCTCCGTGAATCTTTCCACCAAAGCCAGTCTTCATCTTCTGCTTACTTCCACCAATCATAGCGCCACCAGGCTCAGTAATCTCTCCGCCTAGAGTAACTAATCTTACACCGCCCATCAATCTGCGAGCTGTGCTAATATTATCTACAACCAATGTGTTTCTCAAAGCATATGCAACCGCTGTTGCAATTCTAGGATCGTAATCTAATAATTCATGTGCGAATCCAATAACTCCAGGCTTGTTGACAGACATTGCAGCCTTACCTGAAGCACGGTTTGCTTGCATTTTGTTTAATGGAAGGAATGTTGCTCTTCCCAAATTTCGACTCTTGAGTAAAGCCATCGCTTGTGCTGCAACTTGATCATCTTCTACTACAACAGAATTCATTCCACCGCCTACTGCGGTAGCAAGAGCATCTCCATGAGTTGCATCCTTGGGCGCACATAGTTCAGATATTGTTCCAATAATACCCTTCAATTCACCACGGTCCCTTGCAGCCATAACTGCTGCAGCACCAGGCGCCATTCCATTACTGCCTGAACGCTTGTCTAATTCGGTTCTTGCAGCCGAAAGTTTCCTCTCTGCATCCTGTAGTCTGTTATTGACTTCTGTTGATTGTTCAATCAGTTTCTTTTCAGCAGATTGGGCGTTGCGTAATTCGGTAGCCAATGCTGTGCGGTCAAACTCCGGAGCCACTTCTCCTAACTCCTCTGCCTGTAATTGTAAGTCATCATAAGCAAGGCGAGCGTCGTCGACTTCTTCCTCTGCTGCAGACAATTGTTCAGCAACAAGGTCCGCTTGGTTTGCGACCTTTTCTGCCTCGATTTTTGCTTCATTAACTGCTTCTCTACATGCCTCAAGTGTTTCATTTGCTTTAGACAAGGCACGAGAAAGTGCGGCATTGGCAGCACCTGAGTTCTCTAGAGTATCTCGAATCTCATTCTCGATTGATTCGGTTTCTGCGAACGCATTCTTACTCGCTTCTAATGCTTCTTTAGCGGCAGCAATATTTGCTTCGTGCTCATTCAAGTCATTCTTTGCAGCAGTAATTAGTTCCTCTAAATCCACAAGTTGCTCTTTGGCTTCTTCATCGGCAGATGCCGCTTCTTCAATGTGGTCATTCTTCAAAGCGAGAGACACTTGTAAATCTCTGATTTGGGAGTTCAATCCCCCTTTATCTCCACCCATGGCTTCTGAGATTTGAGTCTCTAATGCACCGATTTGATCGTCTAATTTTAACAATACTAACTCCGCTGATTTGACCGCTGATTCCAATTCTGCTGCTTCGGCTAGGTATCTCGTCCTTTCATCAGCATGATGTTTGATTTCAGCCTTAGCAGTCATATGGCGAGATTGTTGTAATACGATGTGAGCGGCATCGAATTCTTCTTTGGTTTCTTTCGCACGCTCTGCGACTGCTTTTTCTTTCTCAAGTTTCTTCAGATTGTCTTTTTGTTCGCGCTCGACAAAGGCTATCCTCTCAATATAATCCTCTACCTGTCCTCTTTGCCTCTCTGCCTTACGGATTTCATCATCATAAGATGTAACTCCGGCTACAGAATCTAGAACTTTTCTTCTCTCCATAGCAGTCATGCTAGACAAACGAGTTACATCGCCTTGCAGAACAATATTGTAACCATCAGGTCGAGCATTAGCTTGACCAAGAATTCTATGGAATGCTTTCTGGTTACTTTCTTCACCATTTAACAGATAGGTGGAAACCGTGTTGTTTGACTTGGTCAGCCTAACTTCTCGAGTCATTCTAACCTCATCGGAATCGATTGGCAGGCGTCTTCGGCCATTGGACAATGTTGGATTTGCAAAAACAAGGGTTACTTTTGCATTCCTTGCAGGGCGATTGGATTTGCCTCCATTGAAAATAAGATCCTTTGAATTTTGAGCGCGGAGAACCTTTGCAGAACGAGCGCCTAATACGAATTGAACCGCATCTCCACAATTCGATTTACCCGAGCCATTTGGCCCTGTAATCGCAGTAAATCCACGTTCTAATGGGATTACAGCTTCGCCCATAAATGACTTAAAATTCTCAACTTCCAGTGATTTTAGATACATCCCTTTCCCTCTCAATCAAGGCACTGAATCCTTGACCTCAGAAGGCGAAGGAGGCGAGGGGGGTCTTGAAGGTTACTCGTCTCGCGCTCGCGAGAAGCCTGTTCTAATACACCTTCATTTTGGCCGAAGCGCCCTTTCAGGATAGCATTCCGGTGTTCGAGCACCCTCGACAACCTTCACCGTTACACAGATGACAGGTTCGGCCTACGCTGGTATTGAAATTATCACGCATCCCTCCCTCGAATGCATCTTCATACATAGATAGGCTTTGATGACCCCACAAATCTCCAACAGTACGGTATTTTGCCATACCCTTGACTTTTCCTGATTTTGATAGAGAACCGAGAGCGCCCCCACTTTTGTAAGCAAGATCTAACTCTTGAATCGAATATTCTCTCTTCTTCTCTTTGGCTTTCTCTTTGTCGACTTGAATCTTATACTTCGGTCCACGAATCAAGAAGATTCCTATGGCAAAAATTCCAATTTGGACGGCTATTGCAGGTGCAGGGAAGGGAAGTAGCGCGGCTAAATCTTCCGAGGAAGTTCCTGGTAATTGGTCAAACCTATCCGCAAGAGCAACTCCACACAAAATTACACCTGCAACTACAGCGATTTTTCTTATCCTTAAGGCCCAACGTCCTTTTCTTGGCCACCGCATAAACGATGCAAAGAACATGATGCAACCTTCAGCCAACAACAATAGATCTGGAGCATCCCAAACTCCAGGGGCTGTGACGCAAGAATTTACTTCTCCTGCATCTAGGTCTTTCTGAATTTCATCAGATTCACATCCCGGGTCTGCCAATCTTGCAAGAATCAATTTTTGCGGAGGGTCTAGGCCCATTAATGCACCAAATTCCACATTCGCAATCGATAGACCAATCAGAGCAAGGCCGATGATTGCAGCCAACTTCTTCATCAGGCCCATGCCTACCCCTAAACGACGGACTCCTTATTGGTGTCGCACATATTCATGAGTCACATTTGAATGTGAAAGGCTACAGGGCCAAACGAAGACAATGTCTAGAATCGTCATTATCGGCAGCGGAATAGCAGGCCTATTCGCTGCGTTAAGGCTTGACGAGGCTGGACACGAAGTGATTGTTATCACTAAACAGAGGCCAAAGGATTCCTCAACAAACTGGGCCCAAGGCGGTATTGCAGGAATTCTAGACAAAACCGATGGCGAGGGAATGGATGCACATATTGCAGACACTCTTTCATGCGGAGATGGATTATGCAACGAAGATATTGTAAGATGTGTAGTTGAAGAAGCCGGAGATAGAATCAGGGATTTACTTGCAGTTGGAGTGGAATTTGAAAGGGAAGGAGAAGATTTCCATTATGTGAAAGAAGGAGGACATTCTGCTCGAAGAATCTTACACGCTAAAGATGCGACTGGTGCTGAAATTGAGAGGGCATTAAACAATGCTGTCTCCAAAAGTAGCAAAATCACAATGAGGCCTCACACATTAGGTGTAGACTTAATCCAAAGAGTCCACGGAAGCCCTGAAATGGGAGTCAAAGGAATTTGGTGCTTGAGCCTAGATAGTGGTGAAATGGAAGCAATCGCTGCTGATGCAATTCTTATCGCAACTGGCGGTTGTGGCCAATTGTGGGAGAGAACGACCAATCCTTCTGTTGCAACTGGTGACGGTTTAGCGATGGCTGTCAGGGCTGGAGCGGCAAGCAAAGACATGGCGTTTTTCCAATTCCACCCCACTGCGCTGATGGCTGGCAATAAGATGCCTTTTTTGATTACTGAAGCATTGAGAGGCGAA
>CETM01003371.1_pt1 | contig 14784 bp, 15 predicted proteins | sample 361451 | NCBI WGS metagenome assembly CETM01 (sample SAMEA2622690, study PRJEB7988) | marine metagenome | isolation source: saline water (ENVO:00002010), including
TTTAAGAAGCTTCATTCCTTCATCGCTAAAATCGATTCGAAATTCTTGTGCGTTAGTTGTTAAACAAATTAAAAATAGAGCTATAAAGTAAGAAAATATTCTCATTATTATTAGTATTTAAATTAAAATTTGTTTTTTAGCAAATAAACCATATATTCATAAGATGGATTCGCTACTTATTATAATACTAATAACTCTCCTCATAGCCCTTAATATTGGGATAGCTTTATTTTTGTTTAAAAGTAAACAGGAAAAATCAGAAAATCCAACTCAGTCTCTTAAGGATGAGTTTAACGCTTTTAAGGAATCTTTTAGTCAATCTTTCGGGCACATGTCTAAAGACATCGCAAAAGACATGTCAGGGGCTTTAACAAGGGTAGATGAGAAAGTAGGGGTATTTAATAAGCAAGTAGAGGCTCTAAATAAAAGTCAAGATAATTTTAGTAGAATTCTTGCTGGGGTAAAACAATATGGAGTTTTAGCAGAATTTTCCTTAGCTTCACTTCTTAAAGATTTATTGCCAGCATCTCAGTATATTGAAAATGTTAAAATGAAACCAGATGAAACAGGAGACACAGTCGAGTTTGCCATTAAACTTCAAGATGTTTTGGTTCCAGTGGATAGTCATTGGCCTATTGAAAAATTTAAAGCTATCGACAACGCATATCAATCAAAAGATAAAGAAGCTCTGGCAGAAGCCAGAAAAGATTTAGCATTAGCATTTAGATCTAAAGCTAAATCAGTTAGCTCTAAATATATTGCACCACCCAAAACAACAGATTTTGCAATTGTGTATGCACCCACTGAGGGATTATTTGCTGAACTTTCAAGTTATCGTGATCCGAAAACAAAGGAGCTTTTACTCGAAGAGCTTAGAACAAAATATAAAATTACAATTGCAGGACCAAATACATTGTCAGCTCTTTTGCAGTCTTATCATTTAGGATTTCAAACACTTAAAGTTCAAAAACATGCAACCCAGATTTATAATGACCTTAAACTTATATCTAGAAGATTTGAAAAACACTTCGATGGCATTGTAGATTTAAGAAAAAAATTAGAACAAGCCATGACAACAACTGATAGTTTTGGTCGGGATGCTCGTTCTATAATGAATACTCTGAACAACATTAAAGATCCGGAAACAGTAAAAGAGACAGTCGAAGAAAATACTGATAAAATTAAAGCCTTTAAGTAACCAAATTTCCTAAATGTCAAACTTTGTATTTTATGATTTTGAAACCAGCTCATCCAACAAGCAATGGGGCCAAATTATAGAGGTTGGCGCTATTCTTGTTGATGATCAATTAAATGAATTGGACAGATTCGAATCTAGAAGCAGATTATCACCCGGCATTATTCCAGAGGCGATGTCTTTAATTGTAAGCAATACTACTCCAAAAAAATTAAAAGAAACCAACCTTTCACATTATGAAATGATCAAACAGTTTGTTGACAAATTAAAAAGCTGGGGGAAAGTTACATACATTGGTTGGAATAATATTGAGTTTGATCAAATTTTTTTGAGAAATACTTTGTTTCAAAATTTACATTATCCTTTTTCCTCAACCACAAATGGAAATAAAGAAGGCGATTTACTTAATTTAGCGAGGGCAGCAAACCTCTATTATCCAAACACCCTAAAGAATGCGACTAATAAAAAAGGAAATTTAGAGTACAAACTTGATACAATGGCTCCTCTTAATGGGATTAAACATGCGGCCCATACAGCAATAGGTGACTGTGGCGCCACGTTGGAGATTGCAAAAATAATTAAAAAGAAAGCTCCCAGCGTTTGGGATAGTAGCCTTTTGACCTCAAACAAAGAAGAGAGTCTAAAAATAATTAAAAACGAAAAGATTTTTTGCGCTAATGAATTTTACTATGGAAAAGTCGTTCCTTTTGTTCAAACTTTTGTTTGTCAACATCCAGTCTATCAATGGCCAAAAACATTTGATTTAAAACATGATCCAAATATTTATATGAATATGCCAATTCAAGTTCTTAAAGAAGAGTTAAAAAAAGCCCCAAAAGTTTTAAGGACATGCCGTCATAATAAACACCCCATTGTTATGAATCCCTCTTATATTAATCATTTTGAAGAATATAAAATAATAGGAATTAATAAATTACAAGAAAGAGCAGATATTGTGAGAAAAAATAAAAAATTTTCAGAAAAAGTTGAGGTAATTTTAAGAGATGAGGCTCAAGAAAAAGCCGAAACTCGATCCCAAGAGGATCTTTGTGAAGAAGAAAGCCTTTACAATTTCCCCCCAGCTGAAGATAATAAAATTCTACCAGGATTTCATGAGGTAAATTGGGATAAAAAACTTTTATATCTACAGAAATTTAAAGATAAAAGGTTTCATTATTTTGGAAAAAAACTACTTTATCAAGAAAAGCCCAACCTTTTACCCAAGGAAGATTATGACGAAATTCATGGTACAATTGTAAAAAGAGTTCTTTCCACTACTGATGATAAGAAATGGAATACGATCCCAAGAACTTATAAAGAGATTGATGATTTAAGAGCTAAGTTTGAAAAAAGTAAAGAAACCGACAAACTCAAAATGTTGGAAGAGATTAACGTGTACGTTGAAGAATTGGAAAAAATTTATTCTAGTGCGTAGTTGACATTTTTAAAAAAAACTTTATTTATAATTTTATGTCTACGAAAAAAGTAACTGATGAAAGTTTTGAATCAGATGTTATCAAATCGCAAAAACCAACCGTCGTAGATTTCTGGGCAGAATGGTGTGGTCCCTGTAAACAAATTGGTCCGATACTTGAAGAAATTTCTAACGAGATGTCCAAGGAAGTTGTGATTGCAAAACATAATATAGATCAAGAACCAAATACTCCAACCAAGTATGGAATTAGAGGAATCCCAACTATGCTTTTATTTAAATCAGGAGAACTTAAAGCAACTAAAGTTGGCGCTACTACAAAATCAAACATTGTTTCTTGGATAAAAGAAAATATTTAATTTAGACTTAAAGCGTATCCAACAAGATATAAGCTTCCGAATATAACGACTATATTTTTTTCTTTAGTTGAAATCTTTGTCAAAGAATCTTTGATATTTTTCGACTCAATTGATTCAAATCCATTATTTTCAGCTAGATTTTTTAGATCAAGAGAACTCATGGCATTGGGTTCATTTGGTATTTTTACAGTAATAACTTTTTTAAAAATTCCTTTAAAATTTTTTATAAGTTGATCTGGATTTTTATTTTTAAGACTTCCCCAAACACCATAGACAGGAATTTTAAATTTCTTTAAATAAGAAGCCAGATTTTTAGTAGACACATCGCTATGACAACCATCTAAAAGAATCTTTGTTTTTCTTAGTTTCTTTGTTAATTTCCCTTTTATAAACTGAACACGACCCTCAAATTGTATATTTGGAAGTGTTTTTTTGATTATTTTTTGACTCACACCTAAGTCCAAAGCCACTTTGATAGCCAAACCTACATTTTCCCATAGACCGTCGGAATAAATATGTTTTGAAGTGAGATTAATTAAATTTTTCTCGTCTTTATAGTATTTTTTATTATTCTTATTAATGATTCTCCAAGATCCGTAAGCTATCTTTTCACTTGGATTTTTTTTTAAAATATTTTTTATTATTTTGTAGGTTCTAGTTTTTTGTTTACCAGTGTAAATTCTTGTGTTTTCACTTAAATAACCAACTTTTTGTTTACAAATTTCAACTATGGTTTTCGGACGAACCCACTCTTGGTGTTGATAATTAATGTTTGTAACTACTTGCGCTAGAGGATTAGACCATAAATTTGTACTATCTTTTTTAAATAAAAGACCACTTTCAATCAGATTGTAAGACTCATGAGTGGCCTTAGAGGCTGCTAAGATATAAATACAGGTTAGCAACTCAAACAAAGTTAGCTTTTGTTTAGTTTGTTCTACGACTTCTTTATATTTTTTAATTTCTTTAAGAGAAATAAATCTATTCCCCAGCCAAAATCTTTGACGTACATCATATAAATGTGGACTAGTAAATGTATTTACTTTTTGATTACTTGCTTCAAGAAAATATTTTAGTGAAGTCAAAACACTATTTTTACCATCACTTCCAATGATATTAATTACATTATTAAGTTGTTCTTCAGGGTTGTTTAATTTTTTTAAGACTATTTTGATTCTTTTAAGATCTAAATTGATTCTACGGCTATACTGCTTTTGAAGTTTTTGGTAGAGTTTCTTCGAAGTTTGCAACATCTGTTGTAGATATAGCTTGAGCTTCTTTTTTCTTCAACAGAATTGATACAAGTGTTGAAATTGTTGATCTAAGATATTTTCTTTCAACAACTAAATCAATTCCACCGTGATCTTTAACAAATTCAGCTGTTTGAAATTCTTCAGGCAATTCTTCTTTAACTGTATCTTGTATAACTCTACGTCCAGCAAATGCAATTATAGCTTTAGGTTCTCCAATTAAGATATCGCCCAAACCAGCAAATGAAGCTGTTACCCCACCAGCTGTAGGATTCGTCATTACAACAATGTAGGGAAGGTTAGCTTTTTTAAGTTCATGCACGCCAAGAACGGATCTTGTCATCTGCATTAATGCAATTGCACTTTCCTGCATTCGTGCTCCTCCGCTGCAACTAAAAAAAACAAATGGATTTTTATTTTCTATCGCGTGCTGAATACCATGAATAAACGCTTCTCCAGCAGCTGCACCAAGAGATCCTCCAATAAAGGAAAAATTTTGTGCTCCAACAGTAACATTAATCCCTTCTAGCTTTCCATTAGCAATTACAATTGCATCAGATTGGTTTGTTTGCTCTCTGGCTTTTTTTAATCTTTCTGTATATTTTTTTGTGTCTGAAAATTTTAAAGGATCATCCTTAGGCAAGGGTGTTTCCAAAATCGTATATTCTTTATTATCAAAAAATATTTTAAATCTTTCTTCTGGAGACAGTTTATGATGAGACCCACAAGTTGGACATACACTTAAATTATTAAAAAGATCGTCTTTATATAAAAGATTTTTACACTCACATGTCGTCCACAGCGCATCTTTGTTATCAGACGATCTTTTTTTAAATAACGACTTTATTTTAGGTTTAATAAATTTTGTAATCCAATTCATACAATTTTTCTCTTTAAATCTTTTACCATTTTATTCAACTTTATGACAGGATTTTGACGATTGTTTAATGAGTCAGCAATTCCTTTACATAAAAGACTACCAACTACTAAGCCATCGGACTTTTTAAATGAAGCAATAGTTTTTTTGGTGATTCCGAATCCAATTACTAAATTTTTAAACTTATTTATTTTTTTAATTTTATTATAATTTTCCAAAATTTTTCTCGGAGAAACTTTTAGCTTTCCACCAGTGGTCGATAACATGCTTATATAGTAAATCATATCATGAGAGTCTTTAATAATTTTTTTCATTCTTTCTTTTGATGTTGTAGGAGATAAAAGCTGAACAAAAGTAACTGAGTATTTTTTACATAATTTTGAAAAGTTTTTATTTTCAGGCCATGGAAGATCTACAATTATTAGTCCATCTACACCAACTTCTTTGCACTTTTTGATAAAACTTCTTTCCCCATATCTATAAACCATTTGGTAGTAACCCATTAAAATACATGGCTTTGCATTTTTAATTTTTTTATAATTTTTAACTATCTGAAATACATCTTTAAGCTTAAGTCCACCTTCTAAAGCTCTGTAAGAACTATTTTGAATTTGAGTACCATCAGCAGTTGGGGCATTATGTGGAAAACCAACTTCCAAAATATCAGCATGATCGGATATTGATTTTAAAATTTCTATGGATTTTTTTTTAGTATTGTCACCGGCCACAACGTAAGTTATTAGAGCAGGTCTATTTTCTTTTTTACATTTTTGAAAAGCTAAATTAATCTTAGATTTCATCTTGAGTAACTGCCCAAATGTTTTTTAATAATATCTTTGTCCTTCAAGCTGTCTCCACAACTATCAACTATTATGATGTTCGAGTCATCTAGTTTAGGAGCAATTTTTATTGCCTCCGCAAATGCATGTGCTGGCTCTAGGCTTGGAGAAATTTCCTCAAGTTCAGTGACCAATTTAAAAGCATCAAGCGCTTCCTCATCTGTTGCATATGTGTACCTAGCTCTTCCAGTATCTTTTAAGAGACAATGTATAGGACTCACAGAAGGATAATCCAGACCACTACTTATAGATTCAGTCTCATTAATTTGACCATCTGAATCTTGCACACAATAAGCAGCTGCACCATGAAGAATTCCTATTTTAGATTTTTTACTTAGGGGTGCAGCATGAAGTTTACTTTTTTTTGGACCTCCAGCCTCTACACCGATCAACTCAATTTGATTTTTATAGTAATCAATAAATTCGCTCCAAAATCCATATGCACTAGAACCTCCACCAACACAATTTATTAGTTTTAATTTTTTTGGTATTTCTCCAAACTCATCTTCTAATTGAACTTTAAGTTCTTTAGAGATTTGAGCCGTACTCCATCCGCAAATTTTTATGAAAATATTAGGACCAACAAGACTACCTATTCCCATATGAACTTTATCGCAATTTGACACCCAATATCTAATACATTCGCTAACAGCATCGACTAGAGTTTTACTTCCTGAATTTACAGGAATAATTTCAGCACCATTTTTTCTTATTGCATCACAATTTGGCTTCTGTCTTTCAATATCTCTGGTACCCATAAATACTTTACATCTAAGACCGAATTTTTTTGCGACCATAGAGAACATTTTTCCATTATATCCAGCACCAGTATCTGTGCAGATATATTTTTTTTTTGCTTTTTTGCATAACATTGCGTGTGTAATTGCGTTATATATTTTGTGAGCTCCCCCCTTTGCGTCAGAAACCATTTTTGCATAGATTTGAGCACCACCTAAATGATCTGTTAGGTTTTGAAGTTTAATAAATCTTGTGGGTGTTCCTACATAATTTTCATACAAATCATTTCTTTCTTTAAGAAAATTTTTATCCTTTCTATACCTCTCAAATAATATTGTTAAATCATCTATAGGTTTTTTGAGTGTTTCGGCCACGTAATTCCCGCCAAATTTTCCTCCATAGAAGCCTGATTTATCGTGTTGATCGATTAAAGGTATTCCTTTTTTAATTTTCATTCTGAAATTTGATTAATTTTACTATTTAGTAGATTGTATAATTTTTTTAATGTTTTGGCCAGCATCCCCATTTTCATAGATTGGTCTGCCAATAACTGCAAAGGCTTTGTCATCATTTTTTGAGATTTCACAAAATTCTGAATAGCTCATGACCCTTTTTTGATCATGTTTTTTATCCTCAACACCCCTTATTCCAGGACAAAAGATTTTTAATTCTTTAGACAAAGATCTTACTAACCCATATTCTTGTGCCGATGCAATTACGCCACTGAGTTTTGATTTGATAGCCAGGTTAACCAAAAAATTAAACTGATCTTTTGATGAAGATTGTGAAGTCAAAACTGTAACACCTAACAATTCTAAATGATCAGAAGTCTCTCGTGCTGCTCTAAGCATGTCATGATCACCACTGGTATGAACTGTCAAATATTTTACAGTTTTTAATGACTCGATACTCGCTACAGTTTTCCTGACAGTATTTGGGATGTCTAATATTTTCAAATCTAGGAAAATATCTAGCCCAAATTCTGAAAATTTTTTTAAACCCTCTTTGCCACAAATTGCAAACAATTCATTAGTGATTTTAAGTCCGGCAGCATGATTTTTTACACTTTTAGCAACATCCATAGCTTTATCAAAATTTGAAAAATCTAATGCAACAAAAATATTTTTTTTCAATTAATTACCTCTCTCACATTAACCCTTTTTTTCAATTCGTTTGCCATTTTAAAAGCTATAGATATTCTTTCAGGAGTATGAACTTTTTCGCCGGTTCTTGGATTTCTATTTATTTTTTTTTTTAATTTTTTTACGGAAAATCTTCCAAAACCCCTAAATTCAGTACTTTTGTTATTTTTGATTCCATCAATAATAGTATCTAGGAGTATGGAGACTATTATTTCTAGGTCAGATTTTTTTAATTTACGGTGAATTTTTTCGGATAATTTTGAGATTAACTCAGATCTCACCATATTTAGTTATTTTTTATCTTCTTTTTTTTTATTCTTTTTTGAACCGAATGCTTTACCAAGTATGTCTCCTAAAATTTGTCCAGAGCTTGTACCACCTTTACCGTATTTCTTTATAGCAATTTTCTCATTTTCTATTTCTAATTCTTTTATTGATAAAAATACTTCTCTCTTATCTTTTTTCAAACCAACTATCATACAATCAACTTTATTTCCTTTGTTGAATACTTCAGGTCTGCAGTTTTCAATTTCTTTTGCTAGGTCAGCTTTTTTAATAGTAAAGAGAGAGTTTTCATCTTGACCAACAGATACTTTTATACCATTTTTTAAAACTTCTTTAACTGTTGCTGTTATGGTATCACCATTATTTTTGTTTACAAAATAGTCAAATGGGTCCTTTTCTAATTGACGTATTCCAACTCTTATCTTTTCCTTTTCTTTATCAAACTCAAGAATTTTACCTTTTACAGATTGATTTTTCTTGAATTTTTGTAAATTTTTTTCTGTTTCATTCCAAGAAAGATCTTTGTGATGTATCATTCCAACAAGATCAGAATTTCCAAGTGAAACAAACAAGCCAAAATCTGTAATATTAACAACTTTTGTATCTACAATTGATCCTACAGGATTTTTTTCTAAAAAAGCATTCCACGGATTTTCTAATGTTTGTTTGTAACTAAGAGATATTCTTTTTTTCTCAGGATCCATCTCGATTATTTTTACCTTAATTTCTTGAGATGGAGAAAGCACTTTGCTCGGTTGTACATTTTTTTTTGTCCAAGAAAGTTCTGACTGATGCACTAATCCTTCCAGACCTTCCTCTAGTTCGTTGGTTTTTGGATTTTTTAGTCTTATAAAACATCCGTAATCAACACATTTAGTAACTACTCCTGAATAAATTTCATTTACTTTAAATTTTTTCTCTAAATTTTTGTAAGGATCAGTGTGCATTTGTTTAATACCACAGCTAATTCTTTTTGTTTCTTTATCAATTTTTATTATTTTAACTTTTATAGTTTGGCCTATCGATAAAAGATCAGAAGTTTTTTTTACTCTTGAATAAGAAAGGTCAGTTACGTGCAAAAGGGCATCTGCTCCATTTAAGTCTAAAAAAGCTCCCCAATCTAAAATAGATTTTACTTGTGCTTCAACAATATCACCCTCCTTAATCTTTGATAATATTTTTTTTAGATCTTCGTTCTTGCTTTTTTCTAAAATAGCTCTTCTCGAAACCACAATGTTTCCTCTTACCTTATCTAATTTGACGCATAAAAATTTCAAAGGAACATTCATTAGGTGGTCAAAATTTCTCAGAGGCTTAGTATCGATTTGTGAACCTGGCAAAAAGCAAAGGCAAGAGTCCACATTTACTACCATTCCGCCTTTTACTCTGTTTGTAATTATGCCTTCAACCTCTTCTTGGTTTTGAAAAGCTTTTTCCATTTTTTTCCACGAACCCATTCTTCTTGCACGTTCGCGGCTGACAATTATTTCGCCCTTGTAAGTTTCAATTCTTTCGAGATAGACGTCTATTTTTGAACCTATTTTTAAAGCTTCAAGTTCTTTAGATATTTTAAACTCTTCAATAGGAATTATGCCTTCACTTTTAGCTTTTAAGTCCACAAAAACATGTTTTTTTCCTATTTCACTTACAGTAGCTTTGATAATACTGCCTTCCTTTAGATCTCTTTTTTTGAAGTCCTCTTCTAAAAGATTTTCAAATTCTTTTATGCTTTCTTTTTTAATAGCTTCTGTTTTAACTTCCATATTTACTTTTAATTTTTTCCTCAACAACCCCTGACATTTTTTTCATCATCTGAGGTATCTTCCTTAACTTTCCGGTGTCCACAATTACCGCATCAGAGCTTTTTAGTAAAGGACTGTTTTTTCGAGTGACATCCCTAAAATTACGTATTTGCAGTTGTTTTTTGACAGTTAGAAATTTAATTTTTTTATTTTTTTTCTTTAACTCTTTGAATCTTCTTTTGGCAGCGGTATTTATGTCACATTTAAAAAAGAATTTAATATCTGCTTTAGGTAAAATTACTGTTCCAATATCTCTTCCCTCGATACAAACTTTATTAAATTTTTTAGAAAATTTCTTTTGAAAAGATTTTAATATAAGTCTAATTTTTTTTTCTTTAGCTATTACCGATGTGTTTTCAGAAATAGTTGTAGAATGCAAATTCATATTATTTAACTTTTTTAAATTTAATTTTCTAAATTTTTTTTTCAAAAAAGCTATTTTATTTTTTGGTCTGTATTTGAGAATTTGATGACTTGCAAACCGATATAGTAATCCTGAGGAAAGAAACTTTAATCCATATTTTTTAGAAATTTTTTTCGCACCAGTTGTTTTTCCGCTAGCCGCTGACCCATCGGCTGCAATTATCAGTTTATGATGCTTTTTTAATTTCAAATTTTCCACCTAACGCTTTAATAGTTTTTAAGAAAGAGGGCGATGAAGTATTAACAGTTTCAAAACCCATTACATGCGCTGGGCAAGATGTTACAAGTGATAATACAGCAGAGCTCATGCAGATTCTATGATCACCAAGACTTGAAACTTTAATTGATCTTCTTTTAATCTTATTTGTACCAAAAATTTTCATCTCATCTCTAGTCAATTTACATTTTATTCCAATTTGCTTTAATATTTTTTTTATCTCATAGGCTCTTGAGCTTTCTTTATTAGACAATTCAGATATTCCTTTAAAAATATGAACACCAGGAGTGAGCGCTGCAATTATAAACAATATGGGATATTCATCAGGCATTGATGGATATATTTTGGCGCTTGCCCTGATAGGTTTAAGCTTGCTACTCTTAATACAAATGTCTCCCACAAATTCATTTATGTTATTTTTTCTCACATTTTTATATACTATTTTAGCTCCATGCATTTTCAACAACCGATAGAATCCTGTTCGCTTTGGATTGAGTCCAACATTTTTTATTTTTAGGTAACTTTTTGGAGTAAGAATTGTAATTGCTGCAGGAAAAGCAGCTGATGACGGGTCTCCAAAAACAGAAAGTTTTAAGGATTCCAGACGACCTTTACCGGAAATCTTGATGATATTTTTATTTTTTTTTCTTAAAATTTTTAAGATATTGGAATTTTTTAACAAAATATTTTCAGTATGGTCTCTGCTCTCAAGGTTTTTATTTTCTACTATAGTTGAAACCCCAAAAGCATTTGCAGAAGCTAACATTGCAGCAGACTTTAACTGACTACTAACTCCTGATTTATAGAAAATACTTGTCGGTAAGGCAGAGGAAGTCATCTTTAAAGGAAAGTTAAATTTATTCTTTGGATAAAATTCTGCTCCGAATTCATTCATTATCTTTATTAATTTTAGCATATTTCTTTTGTTTAAAGATCTATCACCCTTTAACCTTACCTCTATGCCAGGTGTAGTTGATAAAATTCCAACCAACAATCTTGCACAAGTTCCCGAATTTCCGCAATCTAATAGACTATTTTTTTTTGCATATAGCGATCCCATGCCCTTACCGTAAATATAGTAACTTTTTTTTCCAAATTTTTTTATTTTTACATTTAATTTTTTTAGACATTCAATAGTGGAAAATAGGTCCTCGGACTCCAGGGCGTTCTTAACTTCAGTAACTCCATGACTTATAGAACCAATCAAGAAAGATCTTATAGAAACAGACTTATCTGGATCAACATTTGTAACTTTTTTAAATTTTTTAATTTTATTTTTAAATAATACTGAGTAACTTCCCTTTGGCATATCTACTTAATTTTCAAAAGAACCAAAGTATAACTCTCTAGCTTTATTAGATTTTAATATTTCTTTTGGTTTCCCAGATGCAATTATAGTTTGTTCACCAATAACATAAGCTCTATCCACGATTTCAAAAAGGTTTTGAACTTGGTGATCAGTAATAATGACTCCACATCCATAAGATTGTAATTTTAGTATGTAATTTTGAATATCTTGAACTATTATAGGGTCCAAGGCAGCCATTGGCTCATCTAGTAAAATAACTTTAGGATTATTTATCAAAGTTCTGGCTATTTGTAGTCTCCTAACCTCACCCCCAGATAAAGAATTTGCGTTAATATTTCTCAAGTGTTGTAAATTAAATTCTGTTAAAAGTTTTTCTACTACAAGTCTTTGTTTTTCACTTTCCTTAATTGAGATCTGGCAGACTCCTAATAAGTTATCATAGACACTCATGTTAAAAACGCTTCTGTACTGACTAAGATATGCAATACCAAGTTTAGCTCTTTGGTGAATGGGTTTGTTAGTTATTTCTTTTTGATTTAAAAAGATACTACCATTATCAACTTTATGCTGGCCTATAACAACTCCATATAGAGTAGATTTTCCAGAACCATTCGGACCAATAAGGCCAACAATTTCTCCTGGATATAAATCTAAATTGATTTTCTTTAATATTGGCCTTCCATCGAAAGATTTGCTCACACCCTTAACTTGTAAAGCAGGTTTATTTTTTTTAAATTTTATAATTCTAAAACTTTTTTTCATTTAATAATTAACTCTTATATTTACTTTATCCTCATTGTACATAGAAATTCTCAATTTTTTTTGAGTTAAGTCAAAATTCATTTTATCTGCTTTTAAGCCACCATCTAAACCTTCGGCAACAACATTTCCTTGCACAAATAAATAGTTTTCTGAATTAACATAATCTGCTTTCTCTGCAAATAATCTATTTTCTAAATAATACATTTTTACATTTTGTTCAAATGACATGTCGTTTGTAATATTATCGTAAACACCAAAATCGCTTGTAATTCTTAAAATTGTTCCATCTTTAAAAAAGAATCTGCACAAAATATCATTCATGTTAATTATATTTGGTACATCATTTTCAAATTCAGCATAGACCGAACCAATTATAAATTTATTTCCGTTTTCATCTACGCCTTCATATTGGATATTTTCAAATGTACTCTTATTTTGTAGTTGTTCATCTATTTTTTCTACTTTTTTCTCTTCATTTTTTTTAGCAGTTTTCTGTTTGTCAGTGTAGAAATATGTAAAAAAAATTATCATAACTCCTAATAAAAAAAGTGTTATTTGGGAAAATATTTTTTTATTTAACTTATATTTATTTGATGCCATATTTTAAAAGCGAATGTATATGTAATATTCCTACTGGTTTAAAATATGCTTTATTTTTTTTATAATCCTTATCTGAGGATACCAATAGACTTGTGATTTTTTTTTCGCTCATAACAGAAAGCGCTTTTGAAGCAGGAGCATTTTCATTTGTATAAAGGGGTTTTTTTGTCATCAACGTTATTATTTTGTTTTTTTTAGAAAACCTTTTTGCTCCTCTTCTTATGTCTCCATCAGTGACAACCCCTATTGCAAATTTATTTTTTATAATTATTCCAAGACCCAAGCCTTTTTTACTGATAATTTGAATTGCTTTTAAAATATTGCTTTTATAATTTATTAATGGAAGTTTATTGCCTTTAAGCATAACATCTTTTACTAAAAGTAATGTTTGCCCAATGCTTCCGCCTGGATGAAATACCTTAAATCTTTCTTTAGAGAATTTGAATTTTTGCATTAACGCTGAACACAAACAATCACCGAAAAGTAAAGTTATACTTGTTGACGTAGTCGGAACCATACCGGTTGGGTCAGATTCTTTTACTTTTGGAAGCAATATTGGAATATCACTAGCTTTTAAAAGCAGGCTGTCCTTTTTTGAAGAAACTCCTATAACTTTAATATTAAATCTATTTGCATACTTTAACATATTTATGAGTTCAACAGTGTTACCCGAATAAGAAAAAACCAAAAGCACATCCTTTTTATCTATTTGTCCCAGATCTCCATGATTTGCTTCTCCAGGATTTAAATAGAAAGAGGGAAAACCTACCGAAGAAAGAGTTGCTGAAATTTTTCTAGCAATCAAACCACTTTTTCCAATTCCTGCTGCAATAACTTTCCCTTTAGAGCTTGATATAAGATCGACTGCTTTAACAAAGTTTTTGTTGAATATTTTGTTTACTTTTCTTAATTCAGAAATTTGAATTGAGGCTGATTTTTTTGCAATTTTTATATAATTTACTTTAGCCATTTTTAATGCTCGAATACGTCAAATTTGAAACCAGTTTGATCAAGTTCTATTCTTGTATCTAGAAAATTAATGCATCTTTTATATAGATCCATTCTTTTTTCTCGGATCAACATTTTTTCTAATTGATTTTTAATTTTGTGAAGATAAATCACATCATTAGCTGCATACTCTAATTGTTTGTCCGTCATTTCATTAATATCTTTATTCCAGTCACTACTACCCTGTCTTTTATCCAAATTTTTATTACAAAATTCAAAAACCAAATTTTTAAGGCCATGTTGATCAGTATAAGTTCTCACACATTTAGATGCAATTTTCGTATCAAATACATTTTTTATTTTACATTTTAAAAAATATTCCAAAGCACTTTTGTCAAACCTCAAAAAATGTCCGATTTTTAAAATTTTTTCATTTTCAAGAACAGAAACTAAATTCGGTGATTTATAACTTTTCCTATCTGGTTGAATAATGTGAACATCCCCATTTTCAGCACAGATTTGTATTAAACTTAATTTATCGCGTTCAGGAATTTGAAGCCCTGTAGCTTCTGTATCAATAGCAACAGATCCCTTAAATGATTTAGC
>CETM01145997.1_pt1 | contig 14775 bp, 25 predicted proteins | sample 361451 | NCBI WGS metagenome assembly CETM01 (sample SAMEA2622690, study PRJEB7988) | marine metagenome | isolation source: saline water (ENVO:00002010), including
TTTTTTTTTCCAAGAGTTATAATTTTATCTGCTTGTGGCTTTAAAACTTTAGCCTTAGGCAATGTTGTTGTTATCTGTTCATACTTAATAAGTGAATTTAGCATATTTTTTATTAATGCTTTTCTATGTTCAGATGTCCTATTTAATTTTTTGTAACCAAATTTATGTCTCATTAGATCGATTCCTCAAGTTTTTTTGATAATTCTGCTATATTATCTGGTGGCCAATTTGGTATTTCCATGCCTAAATATAAGGACATTCCATTTAATACTTCTTTAATTTCATTTAATGACTTTCTACCAAAATTAGGGGTTCTAAGCATCTCACCTTCTGATTTTTGAACCAAATCACCAATATAAATTATATTGTCATTCTTTAGACAATTCATTGATCTAACAGAAAGTTCTAACTCATCAACTTTTCTTAAAAGATTTCTGTTAAACTCAGGTTCAGATGGTTTTTCTCTAACTATAACCTCTTGAGGTTCGTCAAAATTCACAAACATATTCAATTGATCTTGAAATATTCTAGCTGAATAAGCTACAGCATCTTCTGCAGATATAGATCCATTTGTTTCGATTTCCATTGTCAATTTATCATAATCTAAAGCTTTACCTTCTCTAGCTGTGCTTACAGAATATGAAACTTTTTTAACTGGGCTAAATAAAGAGTCAATTGGAATCAAACCTAGTGGAGGTTCGTCTGGTTTATTCATATCAGCAGGTACATAACCCTTTCCATTACCTACGGTCATTTCCATATGGAAATTCGTTTTTTCATCTAAATTGCAAATTACTAAATCTGGGTTTAATATTTCTATATCTGAAATTGGTGTTATATTGGAAGCTTTTATTTCACCAGGTCCTTTCACGTCCAAAATTAATTTTTTAAAACCTTCTGCTGAACTTTTTAAAGCTAACGATTTAACATTTAATACTATATCTGTTACATCTTCTCTAACACCCTTTATAGATGTAAATTCATGGAGAACTCCATCTATCTGTATAGCGGTAACAGCAGCTCCTCTGATTGATGATAGAAGGATTCGTCTTAAACTATTTCCCAAGGTTTGACCATAACCCTTTTCAAGTGGTTCAGCTATAATTTTGGCATAAGATTTATCATCACTCAAATTTATATCAAGTTTTGCGGGTTTAATAAGTGACTTCCAATTTTTTATATTAACATCAGTAGTTTCCATTTACACTCTCCTTTTTTTTGGCGGCCTAGTTCCATTATGAGGCATTGGTGTTGTATCTTTAATTGATATAATTTTAAAACCTCTGGCTTGAAGTGCTCTTAAAGCAGTTTCTCTACCTGATCCAGGACCTTTTATTTCAACAGTTAAATTCTTCATTCCAACTTCCAAAGCTTTAGCTGCCGCTGCGTCAGCTGCTACTTGTGCTGCATAAGGAGTAGATTTTCGTGAACCCTTGAAACCTTTTTGTCCAGCAGAAGCCCATGAAACAACATTTCCGTTTGTATCAGCTATTGAAATAATTGTGTTGTTAAATGTCGATTGAACATAAGCTATACCATTTAAAACATTTTTTTTAATTTTCTTTTTTTTAGAATATGTGCTTTTTTTAGTTGCTTTAGTTTTTTCTTGAGATTTATCTTGTATTTCTTTATTTTCTTTATTCATTGTTTATTTTTTGAGTGGTGTTAATTTTTTTCCAGCAATTGCAATCGCTTTACCTTTTCTTGTTCTCGCATTACATCGTGTTCTTTGACCCCTGACAGGTAATTTTTTTCTATGTCTTGATCCTCTGTATGTAGCTAAATCTATTAATCTTTTTATACTTAAAGAATTTTCTCTTCTCAGATCTCCTTCAACTGTAAAATTTTTATCTATATATTCTCTAATCTTCAAAATTTGTTCATCTGATAATTGATTAACTCTGGTATTATTTGCAATTTCTAATGCAGAACATATTTGCTTAGAAAATTTATTTCCTATTCCATAAATATAAGTTAGTCCAACTTGCACAAGTTTATTTTGCGGAATATTTACACCTGCTATACGAGCCATATATATGTGATAAAATTTAGCCTTTTATATAAGAAGTTCTTTTAATGTCAATGTGTTAAACATTAAGAATTTCGTCTATTTTCCTAGTAATTTGATCAATTTTTAGACTTCCATCTATTTCATTAAAATTAGGTTTTGATGAGTAATATTTTAGAACTGGTTTTGTTTGTTCTGTAAAATCATCAAATCTTTTCATAATTATTTTGTCATTATCATCTGTTCTCTTTTTTAAATATTTTTTATCACAATTATGTTTATTAAATTTTATATTATCGGTAAATTCATTAAGTATCGCTCCACATTTTTCACAAATGTATCTACCAGATATTCTGTTAACTATATCTTCTTTTGATAAATTTAAAAAAATAATTGATCCAATATATTGATTTTCACTTTTTAACAACAGATCTAAGTTTTTGGCCTGAGATAAATTTCTAGGATATCCATCAAAAATTATTTTATTTCTATGTTTCTCATTATTTATTACTTTTTTTAATAATTGATTAACAATATCATCATCTACAAATAGTCCTTTGTCTATTCGTTTAGAGATTTCCAAACCAATATATGTTTTGTTTTTAATTTCATTTCTAAGTAAATCGCCTGTCGACACTTGAAAATAATTAAATTTTTTTACTAGATATTTTGCTTGAGTACCTTTTCCTGACCCAGGTGGTCCAATCAGAATTATATTCACGATTTATTTTCCGAATTTAGTTTTTTTAATAAGTTGTTCGTATTGTGAACTCATTAATCTAGTTTGAATTTGCGTAACAGTATCAATGGCCACAACAACAACAATTAATATTGATGTTCCGCCTAAATAAAATGGTATAGGATAATTCGCTATAAGAAATTCTGGCATTAAACAAACTAGAGTCAGATAAATTGCTCCTATAGTTGTTAGCTTTGTTAGAATGTTATCAATATATATTGCTGTACTTTCACCAGGTCTAATTCCTGGAATAAATCCCCCATATTTTCTTAAATTTTCTGCAGTTTCAGTTGGATTAAAAACTATAGAAGTATAAAAAAAAGTAAAAAAAATTATTCCTGAAGCGTATAGCAACATATAAAGTGGTTGTCCTTGAGAAAAATATGAGCTGAAATTTAAAAAAGTTTCATTTTGTGAAACATTAAAATTCGAAAAAGTAACTGGCAATAATAATAGAGCAGAAGCAAATATTGCAGGAATAACTCCTGCTGAATTTATTTTTAAAGGCAAATGTGATGAATCACCTCCATACATTTTATTACCCATTTGTCTTTTTGGATAGTTTATTAAAATTTTTCTTAAGGCTCGCTCCATAAACACAATAAACATTATAGTGAACATTAATAATACAAAAATAAAAATTATCATCATTGTTGAAATAGCACCTGTTCTACCTAATTCGAATGTTGTAACTAATGCTCTAGGAATTTCGGCAACTATCCCTGAAAAAATAATTAATGAAATACCATTACCTATACCCCTTTGGGTAATTTGTTCTCCTAACCACATTAAAAAAACTGTTCCTGCGACTATAGTTGTTACGGTCGTAATTTTAAAAAAAACACCTGGATTAATTACAAGGTTAGCTGATGACTCTAATCCAACTGAAAGACCATAACCTTGAATGGCAGCTAAAAGTACTGTACCATATCTTGTTATTTGTGTAATTTTCTGCCTTCCAATTTCACCTTGGCTTTTTAAATTTTTAAAATAGTCACTTACACCAGTTAATAATTGAACTATAATAGACGAAGATATATAGGGCATTATTCCTAATGCAAAAATTGCCATTCTACTAACTGCTCCACCAGCAAATACATTGAACATTCCAAGTAATCCTTTTTGATTACTTTCCATCATTATTTTCAATTGTTCTGGATCAATTCCGGGAAGTGGTACAAATGTACCAAAACGATATACTGCTAATATAAAAATTGTAAAAAAAATTCTTGTTCTTAAATCATTAGGTTGTGATGACTCACTCATAAATCTTTAAATTTTTTTTAGATTTATTGTACCACCAGCTTTGGATATCTTTTCTTTTGCTATTTTTGATACAAAATCTGCATGTAATTCAATTTTATTTTTAACTTCTCCAGATCCTAAAATTTTGATTTTTTTGAATTTTTTACCAACAATATTTATTTTTTTTAATATATTTATATCAATTTTTTCATTATTGATTTTTTTATCATCTAAAAGTTTTTGTATTTTATCGAGATTTATAATTGCTATTTTTCTTTTTTTAATAGGATTAAATCCTCTTTTGGGTAATCTTCTAAATAAAGGCATTTGACCTCCTTCAAAACTTTTGATTGCAACTCCTGATCTTGATTTTTGTCCCTTAACACCTCTTCCAGAAGTTTTCCCTTTTCCTGAACCAATGCCTCTGCCAATTCTTTTTTTTTTAATCTTTACACTCAATGTTGTATTTAACGATGTCATTATCCTCTTTTTTCAATAATTTCTGATATTTTTTTATTTCTAAGTAAAGAAATTTCTTTTGGTGAATTTTGATTTTTTAATGCTTTCATACAAGCTCTAATAACATTGTGAGGATTGGCTGTACCAAGTGACTTAGCAACTATATCTTTAATTCCCAATACTTCACAAACAGCTCTTATTGGACCACCTGCAATAATTCCAGTACCTTTTACAGCATATCTAAGTTTAACTTTACCTGCTCCATCTTTGCCATAAACATCATGATGTATTGATCTTCCATCTCTCAAGGGTATTTTGACAAGCTTTCTTCTTGCCAACTCATTAGCTTTTTTTATTGCGTCAGGTACTTGTTTAGCTTTTGCGTGAGCAACACCAATTTTTCCATTTTGGTTTCCTACAACAACTAATGCTGAAAATCCAAAACGTCTTCCGCCTTTTACGACTTTGGTTATTCTATTAATATGTACTAACTTTTCTACAAATTCACTATTTTTTTCCATTTAAAAATCCATTCCATTTTTTCTTAAAGTTTCAGCAAAAATCTTAACTCTCCCATGATACTTGTAAATTCCTCTATCAAAAAATACTTTTGTAATTTTTTTTTCTTGGGCTTTTTTTGCTAAACTTTCTGCAACAATTTTTGATAGTTCTGATTTATTTTTTTTGTTTAATTCTTTTATTTGTTTTTCATTGGATGATGCGGATAATAAAGTTTTATTATTTTTATCATCAATTATTTGAGCACTAATATTTTTAGATGACCTATAAACGCTAAGTCTAAATCTATTATCTTTAGAAAATTTTTTTAATTTATTTCTTATTCGAAATTTTTTTCTTATAAAGCTATTTAATTTCATTATTTTTTCTTACCTTCTTTTCTTAATATGTATTGACCTTGCTCTTTAATTCCTTTTCCTTTGTAGGGTTCTGTAGGTCTTAATGATTTAAGTTTTGCAGCTACCATTCCAACAGTCTGTTTGTCATGTCCTGTAATTTTAATTATGGTTTGTTTTTCAACTAATATTTTGATCCCTTCGGGAATGTCAAAGTTAACATCATGACTAAAACCTAGTTGTAAATTTAGTTGTTTTCCTTTTAAAGCAGCTCTGAAACCAACCCCGGTCATTTCTAAAATTTTTGTATATCCTTCACTAGCTCCAATAATTGCATTATTTACTAAACTACGATTCATTCCCCATAGTCTTTTTGTTTCTTCAGTTATTTTTTTTGGTTTTATTGATATTTTTTTTCCATCGTTTAAATTCAATTCAAACATTTCTAAATCAAGATTTAATACTTTTTTCCCTAAAGGACCTTCTATATTTAAAATATTGCCATTAAGAACTACTTTTACTTTTTCTGGTATTGATATATTTATTTTTCCAATTTTTGACATTAAAAAACCTTACAAATTATTTCTCCACCAACTTTTTGTTTTCTTGCATCTATATCGGACATTACTCCTTTAGGTGTTGATATGATTGCAATACCCAAACCATTATTAATCTTCGGTAAACTTTCAGCGCTAGAAAATATTCTTCTTCCTGGTTTAGACACACGTTGTATAGAACTAATTACTGGATTGCCAGAATTATACTTTAACAATATTTGTAAATTTGTTTTGTTTTCTTCATTAGAAATTTTGTAATCTATTATATATCCTTCACTCTTAAGAACATCTACAATTTTCGATTTGAATTTTGATGAAGGTAATTCAACTTTTTTATAGTTTCTCATTTGTGCATTTTTTATTCTTGCTATCATATCTCCTATTGGATCACTTAAACTCATAATTTCCTTTCTACCAGCTAGATTTAACCATTCCAGGTATCTTGCCTTCTAAACCAAGCTTTCTTAACGCAATTCTTGATATTTTTAATTTTCTATAAACTCCGTGAGGTCTACCAGTAATCTGACATCTATTTCTTACTCTTGTCTTTGAAGAATTTCTTGGTAATTTAGATAATTTCTGTTGTGCTTTAAATCTTTCTTCTAAAGTTAATTGTTTATTCATTATAATCTTTTTTAATTTTTTTCTTTTTTGATAAAATCTATCTGAAAGTTTGATTCTACGATTATTTTTATTTATAGAACTTAGCTTAGCCATGTTTAATTTCTCTTACTTCTTTCTATTAAAGGGAAGTTCAATTTTTTTAACAATTCTAAACTATCCTCTTTTTTTCTAGATTTTATAACGATTGTTATATCTAGCCCTCTAATTTTCTCCACTTTATCAAAATTAACTTCTGGAAAAATAATATGTTCTTTAATACCAAAAGTGTAATTTCCAAATTTATCAAAGGACTCTGTAGATAATCCCCTGAAATCTTTAATTCTAGGAAGTGCTATATTGACTAACCGATCAATAAATTCATACATTTTATTTTTTCTTAAAGTTACCTTTAAACCAGCGTTAGTACTTTTTCTTGTTTTAAAATTTGATATAGATTTTTTAAATTTTGTTTTTACAGGTCTTTGTCCAGTTATTTTTGATAAATCATCTTCACATGATTTAATTATTTTTGAATCATTTCCATCTAATCCAAGGCCCATATTTAAAATTATTTTTTCAATTTTTGGAACCATGTAAACATTCTTATAACCAAATTGTTCCTTTAGATTTGGTTGAATTTCTTTTATAAATAATTCTTTTAGCCTAGGAATCATTTCTATTTTTTAACCTCTTTTTTTTTTGTTTTTTCTGTAATTTCAATTAAATTTGAAATATGTATAAAATTTTCTTTATCAACAATTCCACCTTTTTTTTCTTTTGTAGTTTTTACATGTTTTTTTATCATATTAATTCCTTTTACTTTTGCTCTATTATTCGATCTATCAATCTCAATAATTTCACCATCTTTATTTTTGTCTTTTCCAGTTAAAATTTTGACATTTGTGCCTTTTTTAATCATTTTTATAAAACCTCCGGAGCTAATGAAATAATTTTCATTTGTCCTCTATTTCTAAGTTCTCTTGTAACGGGTCCAAAAATTCGAGTTCCAATTGGTTCGCCTTTATCATCAGTTAAAACTGCTGCATTATTATCAAATTTAACTTTTGATCCATCGTTTCTATGTATTCCTTTTTTTACTCTTACTACAACAGCTTTATGAACAGATCCTTTTTTAACTTTTCCTTTTGGTATAGCTTCTTTTACGGCTACAACAATAGTATCACCAATACTTGCATATCTTCTTTTTGAACCACCTAATACTTTAATACATTCAATTTTTTTTGCTCCAGTATTATCTGCTACAACTAATTCTGTTTGTACTTGTATCATTTATTTTTCAATTACCTCAAATTTTTTTGTTTTTGAATATGGTCTACACTCAGAAATAAATACCTTATCACCATTTTTATATTTATTTTTTTCATCGTGGACGTTATATTTTTTTTTAGATTTAATAATTTTTTTTAAAAGTGAATGTTGATATTTTCTTTCGACTACCACAGTTATAGTTTTATTAGGTTTGTTACTAACTACTATTCCTTTTAACACTTTTTTAGGCATTTTTTTCACCTCCCAGCATAGTTTTTAGTCTAGCTATACTTCTTTTTGTTTCTGAAACTTTTGCAGGACTTTTTAATTGACTATTATTTTTTTGAAATCTGAAATTAAACAAGTCTTTTTTTAATTTATCTATATCTTTAGTAATTTGGCTTTTTGTTAATTTTTTATGTTCTTTTTTTTTCATCTTATATTCTCTTAATAAATTTACATTTAATAGGTAATTTTGCCGAAGCTTTGTAAAGAGCTTCTCTGGCAATTTCTTCAGAAACACCATCAACTTCAAATAGTATTCTGCCTGGTTTAACTCTGCATGCCCAAAATTCTGGGGATCCTTTGCCTTTACCCATTCTTACCTCAGTTGGTTTTTTTGAAACTGGAATATTTGGAAACATTCTTGTCCAAACTCTTCCCTGTCTTTTCATGTGTCTTGTTAATGCAACCCTAGCAGCTTCTATTTGTTTGCCTATAACTCTATCAGGTTGAATTGCCTTTAGACCGTAAGCACCGTAATTCATTAGATTACATCTTGAAGCATTACCATGAATCCTTCCTTTATGAGCTTTTCTATATTTTGTTCTAGTAGGTTGTAGCATATCTATTTTTTATTTGTCTCCTGACTAAATTCTTTTGAAAATATTTCTCCTTTGTATATCCATACCTTGACACCAATAATACCATAGGTTGTTAATGCTTCTGCTTCAGAATAATCAATATCTGCTCTTAAAGTATGTGAGGGTATACTTCCTTCTCTTAACCATTCGGTTCTTGCTATTTCGTTTCCACCTAATCTACCACTTACTGATACTTTTATACCTTTAGCACCTAGTCTTAAAGCTGATTGCATGGCTCTTTTCATTGCTCTTCTATAAGAAATTCTTTTAACTAATTGTTGAGCAATATTTTCAGCAACAAGATAGCTGTTTGTTTCTGGTTTTTTAACCTCTTTAATATTAAGCACTACTTCAGTTACCGTTAATTTAGATAATTTACCTTTAATTTTTTCTATATCACTACCTTTTTTTCCAATGACAAACCCAGGTCTTGAAGTATAAATAGTAACAAAACATTTTTTCGAGGTTCTTTCTATCATTACTTTAGAAACACCAGAATTTATAACATTTTTTTTGATATACTCACGAATTTTAAAATCTTCAATTAAGTACTTTCCAAAGTCTTTCTTTTTTGCATACCAAACAGAGTCCCAGCCTCTATTAACACCTAATCTTAAGCCAACCGGATTAACTTTTTGTCCCATGTTTTTCTACTTTCTTTTTTTCTTTTTCAGATAAAATAATAGTTAAATTTGAATATGGTTTCATAATTGGTGCTGCTCTACCTTTGGCCCTTGCTCTAAATCTTTTCATTATAATTTGTTTTCCACAATAAGCTTCTTTGACTATGAGTTTATCAACATCATACTGAAAATTATTCTCAGCATTTGCTACTGCGGACGATATAGTTTTTTTAATATCCTGAGAAATTCTCTTATCTGAAAAAGTAAGATCCCTGATAGCTATATCAACATTTTTTCCTACAATAGATTTTAATATTGGTTTTAATTTTCTAGTACTAGATCTAATATTTTTATTTATAGATCTTACTATTTTTATTTTGTCAGATTTATTTTTTTCTGTATTGCTCATTATTTTTTAACTTCCTTGCTACTATTTTCTTCTTTAGCAGCTTTTTTATCTGCAGGTGTGTGTCCGGCAAATTGTCTAGTTGGCGCAAATTCTCCAAATTTATGTCCAACCATGTCTTCACTAACTGTTATAGGTATAAATTTTTTACCATTGTAAATTAGAAAACTTACACCGACAAAATCCGGTATAATTGTCGATTTTCTTGACCATGTTTTAATAGGTTTTTTATTTGGGTTAGTTTTTTCTTTATCAACCTTCTTGATTAAACTTTCCTCAACAAATGGTCCTTTCCATACAGATCTAGACATAATTATGCTCTTTTCTTCTTTCTTCTTCTTATAATAAATTTATCAGTCCTTTTATTGTCTCTAGTTTTAAGACCTTTGGCAGATTGTCCAGTTGGGGATACAGGGTGTCTTCCTCCAGCACTTTTTCCTTCTCCACCACCGTGTGGGTGATCTACAGGGTTCTTAACAACCCCTCTTGTATGAGGTCTTATACCCAACCATCTTGATCTTCCAGCCTTTCCAATTTTAATATTTTTTTGATCAGGATTAGATAAAACACCTATAGTAGCCATTGATCTAGAATCAATTTTTCTAACTTCTCCAGAAGTCATTTTAATTAAAGAATAGTTACCATCTATTCCAGATATTGTTACGGAAGTACCTGCTGATCTCGCAATTTTTCCACCAGCGCCAGGTTGTATTTCAACGTTGTGAATATTTATTCCAACGGGTATATCTTGTAATGGTAAACAATTTCCTACTTTTATTTCAGAACCTGTACCATTTTTAATTTTATCTCCTACTTTTATATTTTGTGGTGCTAAATAATAGAATTTTTGACCATCTTCATAAGTTACTAGCATTATGTAACAAGACCTATTTGGGTCATATTCAATTCTTTCAATCTCTCCTATCATATTAAATTTTCTTCTATAAAAATCTATTTTACGATATCTTTGCTTATGTCCACCACCATGATTTCTAGATGTAATTCTGCCTAAATTATTTCTTCCTTTTGAAGCATTTTTAATTAATGTTAATGGTTTATAAGGTTTTCCTTTCCACAATCCAGATCTATCAACTAAGATAGTCCCTCTTCTAGATTTGGTGTAAGGCTTATAAGTTTTTAAAGTCATAATTAAATTCCAGTTGTTAAGTCAATACTTTGACCTTTTTTTAATGTAACTATAGCTTTTTTATATCCAGCTATTTTTATTTTTCTCCCACGAGACATTTTTTTTCTATTTTTTTTATTAATTATATTTATTTTAGTTACACTAACCTTAAAAATTTTTTCTATATTTTTTTTTAAATTAGTTTTGTTTGCATTCTTAGGTACTTTAAAAACAACTTTATTATACTCAGATAAATTGGTTGATTTCTCAGTTACCACAGGTGATAAAATTTTATCGTATAAATGTATTTTTTCCATTATTTAAATCTCAATTCTAGTTCTTTTATTGAACTTTCTGTAAAAATTAATTTTTTATATTTAATTATATCAAATGTGTTAAAATGATTTATATCTGTTGTCTTAACATTGGGAATATTTTTTAAAGATTTATAAATTTTATCCTTAGAATTTTTATCTAATAAAATAAGTGAATTTGTTGCTTCGAATTTTTTTAATAAATTGTTCATTTCCTTAGTTTTTTTTATTTTATCTGTAAAATCACTAAATATAATTAAACTATTTGATTTATTTTTTTCACTGATTAAAGACGCTAAGCTCATTTTTTTTTCAGTTTTGTTTAGTTTTCTTAATTTATAATTTTTCTCACCTTTTGGTCCGTGTGCAACACCACCACCTACGAATATCGGTGCTTTTCTACTCGCATGTCTTGCATTACCAGTACCCTTTTGAGCATAAATTTTAGCTGTAGATCCTATAATTTCATTTTTTTGCTTTGTTTTAGCATTTCTGCCTTTGTAGTTTGCATAACTCTTATAAAGAACATTGCTTACTAATTGGTTATTTATTTTTGCTGAGATCAATTTGTCTAATATTTCTATAGAGTTCTTTTTTCCATCAATATTATATTTATCAATTTTCATTATTTTTTCTTCTTTTCAGGTATTTTTTTTAATTTCTCTAATTTTTCTATTTTTTCTAACATTGTTAGTTTTTTTATATTTTTCACAGCCTTTTTAATAATAACCTGTGAATTTTTTGGTCCTGGGATTGATCCTTTTAAATATAGTAATTCATTTTCTGAGTCAGACTTGATAATCTCTATATTTTGTATTGTTCTTAACTTGTTTCCCATATGACCAGCCATTTTTTTATTTTTAAAAACTTTACCAGGATCTTGCCTTTGACCTGTTGAACCGTGAGATCTATGAGAAACCGATACACCATGAGTAGCTCTTAAACCGCTAAAATTATGTCTTTTCATAACTCCAGCGAAGCCTTTACCAATAGTTTTGGATCTTATATCTACAAATTTAATATCTTTAAAAATTTCTATACCAAATTCATTTCCTTCTTTATAATTTTCTGTGCTATCTACTCTAAATTCTTTAAGAATTTTTTTAGGCTCAGTGTTTTTTTTTAAAAAATAACCTTTTATAGGTTTTTTAAGTTTTGAAGCTTTAATTTTACCGTAGCCTACTTGTACTGCCTTATAACCTCTTTTCTCTTCGTTAATAACTTGAATTACCCTACCTTTTTCAATTTTTAAAACAGTTACTGGAACAGATTGACCTGTTTTATAAAATTCTCGAGACATCCCAATTTTTTTTCCTAAAAGAGCTATTTCACTCATAATTTAAATCTTTATCTCCACATCTACGCCAGAGGCCAGATCTAATTTCATCAATGCCTCTACAGTTTGTGGTGTTGGTTCAATTATATCTATCAATCTTTTGTGAGTTCTTGTTTCAAATTGTTCTCTGCTTTTTTTATCAATATGCGGTGATCTAAGCACAGTATATTTTTCTATCTTAGTTGGAAGTGGTATAGGACCTTTTATATTTGCACCTGTTCTTTTTACTGTGTTAACTATTTCTTCTGTAGATTGATCAAGTATTTTATTATCGTAAGCTCTAAGTTTGATTCTTATGTTTTGTTTTTCCATTTTTTATCCTGTTTTCTTTGTTACTTCATCTTGAACATTTTGTGGTACTTTATCATAATGATCAAAAAACATTGAATATTGCGCTCTACCTTGTGACATTGATCTTAAACTATTTATATAGCCAAACATATTAGCTAAAGGTACCATTGCAGTTATAACAGTAGCATTTCCTCTTTGCTCTTGAGTATTAATCTGACCTCTTCTACTGTTTAGGTCTCCAATTACATCGCCCATGTAATCTTCTGGTGTTACGACCTCTACTCTCATAACTGGCTCTAATAATTTTAATGTTCCTTTTGAGCAAGCTTCTTTGAAACATTGTCTAGATGCAAGCTCAAATGCAAGAACGCTTGAGTCTACATCGTGATGTAAACCATCTAATATTGTCACTTTATAATCAATTATAGGAAATCCAGCTAAAATGCCTGCGTCTGATATTGTTTCAATTCCTTTTTCTACACCTGGAATAAATTCTTTTGGGATAGCTCCACCTTTAATTTTGCTTTCTACTTCTCTTCCTTTTCCTGGCTCTAAAGGTTCAACTGACAACTTTACTCTAGCAAATTGTCCTGCTCCTCCACTTTGTTTTTTGTGCGTATAATCAAATTCAGCTGAATTAAGAATTGTTTCTCTGTAAGCAACTTGTGGTGCACCTATATTTGCCTCTACTTTAAATTCTCTTTTCATTCTATCTACAATTATATCTAAATGTAGCTCGCCCATTCCTTTAATAATTGTTTGACCAGACTCTTCATCAGAAGTAACTCTAAAAGATGGATCTTCTTTTGCTAGACGTCCTAAAGCTTCTCCCATTTTTTCCTGATCTCCTTTTGTTTTAGGCTCTACAGCAATTTCGATTACAGGGTCTGGGAACTCCATAGGTTCTAATAGAACAGGTGTTTCTTCGTTTGATAAAGTATGTCCAGTTATTGTATATTTTAAACCCGCTAAAGCAACAATATCACCTGTGTTGGCTTCTTTTATATCTTCTCGTGAATTTGCATGCATCAACAACATTCTACCGACTCTCTCTTCTTTATCTTTAGATGTATTGTAAATTCCTGTACCAGATTTCACGGTACCAGAGTAAATTCTTATAAAAGTTAATGAACCTACAAATGGATCGTTAGCAACCTTAAAAGCTAATGCTGAAAAAGGCGCATTATCTTCAAATTTCATTTCAATCTCTTCATCTGACCCAGGCTTAGTTCCTTTGATTAAACCAATATCTTCAGGGCTTGGCAAGTAATCGACAACAGCATCTAATAATGGTTGAACTCCTTTATTTTTAAATGCAGAACCAGTTAAAACTGGAACAAACTCAAATTTTAAACAACCTTTTCTTATGCATTTAATTAGTTCTTTCTCATTTATTTCTTTTCCATTTAAATAATCTTCCATCAATTTTTCATCTTGTTCAACTGCTAGTTCAACTAATTCTTGACGATATTTATTAGCATTTTCTTTTAAGTCTTCAGGAATATCAGTTACTTCAAATTCTGCACCTAAGGTTTCATCTTTCCATATTACAGCTTTCATTTTAACTAAATCAACTATACCTTTTAATGAAGACTCTATTCCTATTGGAATTTGTGTTACTAGAGGTTTAGCACCAAGTCTATCTCTTATCATGTCAACACACATAAAAAAATTTGCTCCAGTTCTATCTAATTTATTTACAAAACAAATTCTTGGAACTTTATATTTGTCTGCCTGTCTCCAAACTGTTTCTGATTGTGGCTCTACACCTGCAACACCATCAAATACTGCAACTGCTCCATCTAGTACTTTTAAGGATCTTTCAACTTCAATTGTAAAATCAACATGACCTGGAGTATCTATTATATTGATTCTATGATCTCTCCAAAAACAAGTTGTTGCTGCAGATGTAATAGTAATGCCTCTTTCTTGTTCCTGCTCCATCCAGTCCATTGTTGCTGCACCATCATGTACTTCACCTATCTTGTGACTTTTTCCCGTGTAATATAATATTCTTTCTGTTGTAGTTGTTTTGCCAGCATCTATATGAGCCATTATTCCAATATTTCTATATTTATCTAA
>CETM01151232.1_pt1 | contig 14765 bp, 15 predicted proteins | sample 361451 | NCBI WGS metagenome assembly CETM01 (sample SAMEA2622690, study PRJEB7988) | marine metagenome | isolation source: saline water (ENVO:00002010), including
TTTATTGGTGTACAATTTCATCCTGAATTTAAATCAAGACCTTTTACGCCTCATCCATTATTTTCATCTTTTATAAAAGCAGCGGGAGCAAATGGAAGGAAAAACTAATGTTAAGTAAATCTGTCAAATGTGGAAAATTGAATATTTCAAATACAGGTCGGTTTACTTTGATTGCTGGGCCTTGCCAATTAGAAAATGAAAAGCACGCCTTAGATGTTGCTTCTGAATTAAAAAAAATTACCGATGAATTGGGGATTGGTTTTATTTATAAAACATCTTTTGATAAGGCTAACAGAACAAGTTTAAACGGTAAGAGAGGTGCTGGTCTTGATAAATCTTTGCCAGTTTTTGATAAAATTAGAAAGCAAGTTGGAGTTCCAGTTTTAACTGATGTTCACACTGTAGAACAATGTGGAATTGTTTCTAAACATGCTGACGTTTTACAGATACCAGCTTTTCTGTGTAGACAAACAGATTTATTGATTGCTGCGGCAAAAACAGGAAAAATTATAAATGTAAAGAAGGGTCAATTCTTGGCTCCCTGGGATATGGTTAACGTAACAAAAAAAATTGAAGAATCTGGTAATAAAAATATTTTAGTTACAGAACGAGGTGCGAGCTTCGGTTATAACACTTTGGTTTCTGACATGAGATCATTACCCATCATGGCTAAGAATGGTTACCCGGTTGTTTTTGATGCAACACATTCAGTACAACAACCTGGCGGAATGGGAGACAAAAGTGGAGGTCAGAGAGAATTTGTAGAATATCTTTCTCGAGCAGCAATCGCAGTAGGTGTTGCGGCAGTTTTCATTGAAACACATCCTGATCCAGACAATGCGCCTTCTGATGGACCAAATATGGTTCCTTTATCTAAGATGTCAGGTCTTCTAAAACAATTGGTTGAAATAGACAATTTAATAAAGAATGGCAAAAATTAAAAAAGTTAAAGGCCGACAGGTTTTTGACAGCAGAGGTAATCCAACAGTTGAAGCTGAAATTTTTTCAGAGAATGGATCTGCTTTCGCAATAGTGCCTTCAGGCGCATCCACAGGAACCTATGAAGCTCATGAGTTAAGAGATAAAGATAATAAAGATTATTTAGGAAAAAGCGTTTTTAAAGCTGTTGAAAATATTAATGGACCGATTTCAAAGGCTATACTTAATTTTGATAGCGTTGAACAATCAAAAATAGATAAAACTTTAATCGAATTAGACGGCACCGATCAGAAGAATAAACTTGGTGCGAACACAATTTTAGCTGTTTCAATGGCTGCATGTAAATTGACTGCCGTCGAAAAAAAATTATCTTTATTTAAGATTCTTGGTAAACCAAAAATATATAAATTACCAATACCTCTCTTAAATATAATAAATGGGGGTGTCCATGCTAATAATGATTTGGATATCCAAGAGTTTATGATACGACCTGAAAAATCTAATTCATTCTCAGAAGCTATGAGAAAGAGTTTTTTGGTTATACAAAATTTAAGATCAATGGTTGATAATACCAATGTTGGTGACGAAGGTGGTTTTGCTCCAAATTTGCAAAATACTGAAGAGGCAATTAAATTGATAATTAAAGCAATAGAGAAATCTGGTTTTAAACCAGGAGAAGATATTTCTATTTGTTTGGATGTTGCCGCAAATGAGTTAAAAAAACAAATTACACACAATAAATATGCAGAGTTAATTAAAAAGTATCCAATCAAATCAATTGAAGATCCTTTCAAAGAAGATGATTGGGACTCATGGAAAAGATTAACAAATGACACTAATATTCAGATAGTTGGCGATGATTTGTTTGCTACAAATCTGGAAAGACTAAAAAGAGGTATCAAAGAAAAATCTGCTAATGCTGTTCTAGTAAAGCTCAATCAAATTGGTACAGTAAGTGAAACTTTGGATGTCATTGAATTAGCTCATAAAAATGGTTTTAAAACAATCGTCTCCCATAGATCTGGCGACTCAGAGGATACGTTTATAGCTGATTTAGCTGTTGCGACAAATTCTTCTCAAATAAAAACAGGATCGTTAGCTAGATCTGAAAGGGTATCTAAATACAATCGACTTCTCAGAATTGAAGAGGAACTTGGAAATTCTGCCAAAATGGCTAAAATCTAGATATGAGATTTTTTGAAGTTTTAAAAAAAAGGAAAATTTTGTTTTTAAACATTTTCTTTTTTATATACATTGCAACAAACCTTTTTTCAGGTGACAGAGGGCTATTGTCATATTTTGAGAAAAAAGACCTAGAAAAAAATTTAAGTAAAAAAAAAGTCTCTTTAACAAAGGAAATAACAGAGATAGAAAACAAGAATTTGCTTCTATCTGAAAACCTAAACTTCGATTTTATTGATATCCTTATTAGAGAAAAATTGAAATTTGGTAACAAAGATGAAATACTAATAAAATTAAATGAATAAACCCAGACACCCAGAAAAAGTAAATAAACCTTTAAATCCTATCAAGAAAAAACCTGCTTGGATAAGATCTAAAATTTTAGATTCAAGAACTTTTTTTAAAACCAAGGAAGTCGTTAATAGAAATAATCTTAACACGGTTTGTCAGGAAGCAAACTGTCCTAACATTACCGAATGTTGGAGTAAAAAGCATGCCACTTTTATGATAATGGGAGATACTTGTACTAGAGGATGTGCCTTTTGTGATGTAAAAACTGGTAAGCCAAACAAGCTAGATCCTTTTGAACCTTTAAAAATTTCAAAAGCTGTCAAAGAACTAAGTCTTAATCATGTTGTTATTACATCTGTAGATAGAGATGATTTAAAAGATGGTGGCGCAAACCATTTTAAAGAAGTTGTTTTGGCTACAAAAAAAAATAATCCTAAAACAACTATAGAGGTTTTAACACCAGATTTTCTTAGAAAAGGAAATGCTTTTAAAAAGGTTTTAGAGGCTTCACCTGATGTTTTTAATCATAATATTGAAACAGTACCAAGTCTTTATTTAACTGTCAGACCAGGTTCTAGATATTATGCATCTATGAAACTTCTGGAGTCCGCAAAAAAAATTAAAACTAATTTATTTACTAAATCCGGTTTAATGGTTGGTTTAGGTGAAACTAAGAACGAAATATTACAAGTTATGGACGATTTAAGGACAGCCAATGTAGATTTTTTAACCATTGGTCAATATTTACAACCATCTTCAAAACATTATCCTCTTAATAGATATTATCATCCTCATGAATTTGTTGAATTAAAAAATATTGCTTTAGCCAAAGGATTTTTGTTAGTCGCTTCATCTCCACTTACGAGATCTTCTTATCATGCTGACGAAGATTTTAAAAAATTAAAAGAAGTTAGAGATAAGCAAACGAAATGCCTAAGGCTTCAATAAAAAAAATTATTCCTTGTAAGAAAAAAGATCTCATTAATTTGATTTTAGATATAGAAAAATATCCTGAGTTTGTGCCTTGGTGTTTAAATGGTAAAATTCATAAAAAAGATGAACTTGAAGATATTATAGAAATGGAGGCTGATTTAACTGTTGGAAAAAAATTTTTAAATCAAACATATACAAGTCATGTTACTTATTACAAAGATAAAGACCAAATAATAGTTAACAATATAGGTGGACCACTTAAACATCTCAAAAATGAGTGGAAAATAAAAGAAGTTAATAATCAAACTGAAATAGATTTTACAATTGATTTTGAGATAAAAAATGTTTTTTATAATATGATAATGAAAAAATCTTTTGATGAAGGATTAAAAAATATAGCTAATGCTTTTGAAAAAAGAGCAATAGAATTGTTTAATAAATAATGCTTACTGCTTTACTATCTATATTGTTATTTTTAATTGTATGGTATTACCTAAGAGATCAAATTAATCATTTTAAGACTGGTGACCCCAAAGAAAATGATCAAAATTATTGGATGTTTTCTTATGATTTCAAGGATGATGAAAATCACAAAAAATATTGGAATAAAGAAATTCAAGTATTAAATAAAAAAAAAAGAATAAGAAATAGACTTATTTTTCTTTTGTATGTAGATACTATTGTAATCTTTATACTCGCTAATACATTAGTAGCTAAAATGATGATTTTAATTTTTAATTAATTTTTTAAGAATTAAATTTAATGCCTTTTTTACTGAAGCTTTTTGAATATTTGTTCGACCCTTATTTTTAAATAAATATCTATTTACAGTAACATTATTATTTCTTTTTATGCCAATATAAACTAATCCAACAGGTTTTTGTTTAGTCCCACCTTTTGGCCCAGCTATTCCTGTTACAGATACGGCAATACTGCTCTTGCTAATTTTACTTAAGTTATTAACCATCGAGAAACAGCATTGAATACTTACAGCCCCATGTTTTTTAATAACCATTTTTGGTACTTTTAAAAGTTTATTTTTTGAATCGTTGGAGTAAGTGACTAGTCCCATTGTAAAAACTTTAGAAGACCCGCTCACAGAGGTAATAGCACTGGAAAGCATTCCACCAGTACAAGACTCAGCGATAGCTAACTTCATGTGTTTTTTTTTGAGCAATCCTACTATTTTTTTATTTATTTTTATCATTTAAAAAAAGAAAGTTTTTCCAACCATAAATAATATAAGACACAGAACTACGTAAATACCAGCCAAAACATCATCAAATAAAATACCAAAAGTGTTTTTATATTTTCTATCAACATAATCTATTGGAAAAGGTTTTAGTCCGTCAAATAATCGAAACAATAAAAAGAACCAAAAATAAATCTGTAAGATTTCTGTATTTGAGTTAACTCTATCGAAATGAAAAAGCTCATATAAGATTATAGGTATTGACTGACCAACAAATTCATCAATTACTATTTCCTGAGGATCCTCATTTTTAAAATTATTTAGACAAGATTTGATAGCAAAGAATGAATAAATAAAAATTGCTAATATCAATATTGAAACAATTAAAATAGGAATTTTAATAATATAGATTACAAAAAATAAAAATAGTGTTGTAAATAGTGATGCCCATGTTCCTCGATATTTTTGAATTGTATCTCCAAATATAAAAAGGGTTATAAAATAATAATTTATTTTATTAATCATATTTAATTACTGATACTATTACTTCAGCCGCAATCGCCTTTTCTTTCCCGATAACACCTAATTTTTCTGCTGTTTTACCTTTTATATTAATTTGACTTTTTGAAATTTCGCACAACTTTGAAATACTATCTATCATTTTTTTTTTATATTTTTTAATCTTTGGTGTTTGAGTAATTATATTTATATCTATATTTTTTATATAATAACCATTTGACTTTATTTGGTTTACTACTTTTTTTAATAATATTGTTGATCTTATATTTTTAAATTTTTTACTTTTATCTGAAAACATTTGCCCGATATCACCCATTTTACATGCTCCTAGTATTGCATCTGTTATTGAATGTAAAACTGGATCTCCATCTGAATGCCCCAGAGTTCCTAATTTAGATTTAATTTTTAAACCACCTAAATAGAGTTTTCTTTTAGGAACTAATCTGTGAACATCAAAACCAATGCCCGTTGTACTTTTAAGATTCATAAAATTTTTCATCATTTTAAAATCTTGTTTATTTGTAATTTTAAAATTATTTTTTTCTCCGTCAATAAATTTAACTTTATGTAGCGACTGCACCAAAGATAGATCGTCATCCCTATAAACAAACTTATTCTTATCATGTAATTTCAATATATCTTTAAAATTGAAGGATTGTGGTGTTTGAGTTAAAAAGAATTTTTCCCGAGGCAAGCTTAATAAAAAATCTGTTCCTGCATTTTCTTTTAAAGCATCTTGTATAGAAATTTTAGGAATAACAGTATACTTTTGTGATAATTTTATTATTTTTTTTATTAATTGTAGAGAAAAGTTAGGTCTAGCTGCATCATGTATAAGAACTTTAACGCACTTTATTCTGTTTTTCTTAATATAATTTAATGCCCTATATGTTGACTCCTGTCTAGTTTTTCCACCAACAATCTTAATTAGATTCTTTGATTTAATGTTTTTAAAATATTTTGAATGCTTATTATTTACAACAACGATGGTTTTTTTTATTTGCTTAATTTTATTAAATTTCATTATAGAATATTCAAGAAGCGTTTTTTGACCAATTTTGATAAAAGGCTTAGGTATTTTTGAACCAAACCTTTTACTATTTCCAGCGGCTAATAAGATTAAGCAAAAACTCATTATATTAATTTACCTCATATTTATGTAAAATGTTAAGAAATTAAAATGTTAAATACTATTAAAAATTTTAAATGGTTTTTCTCCATTTCTATCATATCGGTTATATTGGGTATTTTTACTTTTATAACTTTTATTAATCAAAGTTTTCTATTTCTTAATGAAAATAATCTACAATATTTATTAATTTTAGACATTACTATTTTAATTCTTTTCTTGTTAATGCTTATTAGAGAAACATCTAAACTCTTTTTACAATACAAATCAAGAAAAGCTGGTTCAAAAACTAGCTTAAATTATGTTTTACAATTTTCTTTATTTGCTTTTATACCCTCTCTAACAGTAGCGGTTTTTTCTCTGATACTTTTTAACGTTGGTCTACAAAAATATTTTGATGAAAAAATTACATCGGCAGTAAATAATTCTTATGAAGTTGCTAAAAATTATATAGAGGAAACTAAGAAAACGATAGAAGCAGATGTTTATTTAGTTGGAATAGACCTCAATAGATACTCTGAAATTATATTTTCAGATCCTAAAAGGGTACAAAAAAATATAAGAACCCAAAAAATTTTAAGACGATTAGATGAAATTTACCTATTAGACGGAACTGGAACTATTTTACTTGGTGAAACAAACAATCCTGAAAATGAAGTGCAAATACCATCTGACGATGAGTTTGATTTAGCTCTGAATGGTAAACCAGTTTCAATTGGTGGCTCAGGCGAAAAAAAGACAGCGGTTATGTTAAAATTAAGTAATTATATTGATACATATCTTTATGTTTCAAAAAATGTCCAACCTAATTTATTAAAATATCTTGATGATACAGAGCAAGCAGTTAATTTTTACTATACAGTTGAAAATAATAGAACTGGTATAAAGATTACGTTTGCAATAATTTACATAATTGTAATTTCAATGTTGTTATTTTTAACAACGGTTATTGCAATAAGTTTCGCTGGCAGACTTACTAAACCAATTATAAATTTAATATCAGCATCAAAAAAAATAAGTTCAGGTAAATTGGACAGCAAAGTGCCTGATGTTGATTCTGATGAAGAAATAAAAACACTAAATATTAACTTTAATAATATGATTGAAAGGTTAAAAAAACAACAAGATAAATTGTTAGTTGCTGAAAGATATTCAGCCTGGGAAAGTGTAGCCAGGAAACTTGCACATGAAATTAAAAACCCATTAACACCAATACAATTATCTATTGATAGACTTAAAGAAAAATATTCTGATCAAATAAAAGATGAAAAAAATGATTTTAGAAAATATTTAGAAACTATTGATAGGCAAATTGTTGATATAAAAAAATTAGTTAATGAATTCTCAGATTTTGCAAGAATGCCAGCTCCAATTCTTAAAAAAGTTAAAATATCAGATTTGATTATCAGATCTATTAATTTCTATAAAATGTCGGATAAAAAATTGAATTTATCACTTAAAGATAATACAAAAGGGGACTCATATATAAAAGGTGATGGCGAACAAATTAATAGAGTTTTTATTAATTTGATAAAAAATTCTATAGAGGCAATTGATGAAAAAAAACAAAAAAATGAAGGTTTACAAGGAAAAATTACTATAGAAATAAATAGAAATAATGAATATATAGTTGTCGAAATGCTCGATAATGGTATTGGATTTAACGATACTAAAAATATCGCAAAACCTTATTTTACCACAAAGAAAGAAGGAACAGGCTTAGGTTTGCCAATAGTTACAAAAATAATTAATGATCATGGTGGAGATATTAATTTTTTAAAAAATTCTGAAGGAGCAGAGATTATAATATCTTTCCCAATTTATTCATGAAAAAAGAAGTTTTAGTCATCGATGACAATTTTGATATCAGAAATTTAATTTCTGAAATTTTAAAAGATAAAAATTATAATGTCAGGGAAGCTGCAAATTATGACCAGGCTGTTTTTGAGATTAACAAAAAGTTACCAGATATTGCTGTAGTTGATGTTAAATTAGACAAAGGCGATAAGGACGGAATAGATTTGCTAAAAATGATCAAAAAGATTACAAATTTTGTTCCTGTTATTATGATTTCAGGACATGCTAATGTTGAAATGGCTGTTGAGTCACTCAAATTAGGTGCTTATGAATTTATAACTAAGCCATTTGCTCCAGAACAATTGCTAAATTTTATTAGCAGAGGATTGGAAAATGTTAATTTAAAAAAAGAAAACTATCAATTAGAAAACAGATCATTTCATTCTTTTGATTTTATTGGAGAAAATAACCAAATTATAAAAATTAAAAAATTGTTAACAAAACTTTCAGCAACGGATAGCAGAATATTAATTTATGGACCTACAGGATCTGGCAAAGAACTATTAGCAAGAAAAATTCATAAATCATCGCAAAGAAGTAATGAGGCATTTATTGTACTGAATGGAGCTTCACTTCAACCTGATAATTATGAGTCGGAGTTATTTGGATCAGAAAGTTCACAGGGTATAACCAGTTATGGTTTTTTAGAAAGAGCTAAGGGAGGAACGCTACTAATAGATGAAGTATCAGAAATTCCATTAGATACACAGGCAAAAATTTTAAGAGTTTTAATTGATCAGAAATTCAAAAGAATTAATGGTAAAGATGATGTTCATGTCAATGTTCGAATTATTTCCTCAACTTCTAAGGATTTAAAAAATGAGGTTAATTTAGGAAATTTCAGGGAAGATCTGTATCATAGATTGAATGTCGTTCCTATCGAGATACCAAGTTTGAGTTCACGAGTTGATGATATTCCATTATTAATAAAGTATTTCCAAAAAAAAATAGCTGAAATAAATGGATTACCTGAGATTGAAATAGATGTTAAAGATGATTTACTTTATAGCTATCAATGGCCAGGCAATGTTAGAGAGTTAAGAAACTTAGTCGAAAGAATTACAATACTTTCTCAAAATGAAAATAAATCTAATATAGGAAGATTGTTAAATGAAATATTAAGCAAAAATACCTCGGAGAATTTTGATACAACAAATGTATCGATGTCCTATCCACTAAAACAAGCACGAGAGAACTTTGAAAAAAATTATTTACTTACTCAACTCAAGAAAAATAAAGGAAATATATCAAAAACTGCTGAATTTATTGGCATGGAAAGATCTGCTCTTCACAGAAAACTCAAATCATTAGGCATTAAAGGTATTAACTAAAATGAATATTATTATTTGTGGCGCCGGAATGGTGGGCTTTTCAATTAGCAAACAATTACAATCACAAGGACACTCAGTTACTGTTATTGATCAGTCATCTGAAGATATTAAAAAAATAAATGATACTCAGGATGTTAAAGGGATCGTTGGTAGAGCTACTTTTCCATCAGTATTAGAAAACGCAGGTGCCAAAGAAGCAGATATGATAATTGCCGTAACCAGAAATGACGAAATAAATATGATAGTTTGTCAGATAGCAAGTTCACTTTTCAATATTTCTAAAAAAATTGCTCGAATAAGATCTCAAGAATTTTTAGAAGGTAAATGGAGTAAATTATATAATAAATCTAATATACCTATTGATGTGATTATTTCTCCTGAACGAGAAGTAGCAAAATCTTTATACAGAAAACTTGAAGCACCAGGTGCTTTAGATAACGTTCCATTCGTAAAAGACAAAGTTAAATTGCTAGAAATTTTAATAGAAAAAAAGTGCCCTATAGCCAATATTCCACTAAAAGATTTAACAAAAAAATTTCCTGAATTTAAAGCCTATATATTTGGGGCTGAAAGAAAAGACTCATTTGTTTTTTTTAAAAAAAATGACCAAATGAAAGTTGGTGATAAAGTTTATCTTGTAGTTAGCACTGAGCAAATAAACAAACTTTTATCAGTTTTTGGTCATAACGAAAAAGTAGCTCAAAAAATATTAATTATTGGTGGTGGTAATATTGGACTTCATTTAGCTAAATTATTAGAAGCAACAGATGGAGTAAGAACAAAAATTATAGAAAAAAACAAAGTAAGAGCCGAACTAATTGCGGGAGAACTTTCTTCTTCAATTGTTATTTGTGGAGATCCACTTGACGAAAAAATTCTTAAAGAAGCTAACATTGAAGAAGTAGAAACTGTTTTTGCATTAACTGATGATGATGAAGATAATATTATGGCTTGTGTTTTAGCTGAAAAATATACTCCATCTAAAAGAACTATCGCCATAATAAATAAACATAATTATAGTCTTTTGCAGGAATCTCTAAAGATTGATGACTTGGTAGATCCAAGAATGGCAACTGTCTCGACTATTATGAAACACGTTCACATGGGAACAATTGATACTGTATTTTCTTTATTAGATGGTCAGTATGAATTTTTGGAGGCAAAAATATTAGAGTCCACAGATCTTGTAAATAAATCAATCAAAGATTCAAATTTACCTGACGAAGTGAGAGTTGGAGCGATTGTTAGAAAAAATAAAGTTATGATGCCTAAATCCAGTTTTGTTTTTGAAAAAGAAGATATAGTTATTATTTTATCAAAAAGAGAGCAATTAAAAGCTGTTGAAGATATTTTTAGAATAACTTCATAATAATGAAAACTAAACCCTGCTTATATTATTTAGGTCTAGCCTGTTTTCCAATAAGTATATTATCATTAATAAATATATTCTATTCATATTATTTCAATTATTTAGATAATTTAAAATCATATATAATAGTTTTATTTTTATCTTTTTTTATAGGTTTTATTTTATACAAATATGGAAAAAAAGAAAAAGACTTTATAGGAATTTACGAACAATTATTTTTAATAATATTAATTTATTTTTTTATGTCTTTTTTAATTTCTATACCTTTTTATTTTTCTGATTATAATATTTCTTTTGTTGACGCCTATTTTGAAGCTATATCCGGATTTACAGCCACAGGCTTTACTACTTTTAAATTTATTAGCGATATCGATTATCCCCTAATATTATGGAGATCATCATCTCAGTGGATTGGAGGTTTTTATTTTATAATTTTTCTAGTTTTGATTTTTTCTCATAAACAAATTAATTTTAAAATGCTTGATTTAACGTTTAATCTTGAAAAAAAAATAAACTTTTCGTCTAATCTTTTCAATGTATCTAATAGAATTTTTTTCATTTATTTGTCTTTAACTATATTAATTTTTATATTTTTTTTAATATCAGGAATAAGATTATTCGATAGTTTAAATTTATCGATGACTGTAATTTCATCTGGTGGATTCCTTCCAACTGAATTATTAAGTGATATAATTAAAAATAATTTACAATCCTTTTTATTGTGCATCTCTTTAATGATTGCTATTTTAAATTTTTACCTTATTTATAATTTTTTTTTAGCAAGAGATAATCTGAGGTTTCATCGAGAGGATGTCTATTTAGTTTTATTAGTATTAGCTTTTTCATTTGTATTTTATTTAATAAACAATTTAAATTTAACTACCGTATTTATTAATATCCTCAGCAGTATTGGAAATTTTGGAATAAGTACCTCAGAAGTTCCAGATAATTTTGGATTATATTTTATACTTTTAACTTTGTTTGGAGGGTCAGTTTTATCAACAACATCAGGTATCAAATTTTTAAGATTTTATATTCTAATAAAAGCTTTTTTAATGGAAATGTACAAACTTGCAAAACCTAACGTGATTTTAAATAACAGAATTATGTTTTCTGATAAGAAAATTAATACAGAAAATATTAAAATATCATTTTTAGTTTTTATTTTATTTTTTTTAAGCTTATTTATCCTGAATAGTATTTTACTTGTTGATTTTTTAGATTTTGAAAATTCTTTTAAATTATCAGTTTTAACTCTAACTAACACAGCTACCTCTAATATATATGGTATGCAGAATATTGAATTTTCTAATTTATTCACATTCTCTAAAATTTCCCTTATTATCTTTATGGTAATTGCTAGAATTGAAATGCTAACAATTTTTATTTTAATTCGTAAAGTTTTTTTTAAAAATTAATTTATGAAAAAAATAGTTATAATAGGTGCAGGCGCAATGGGGACAGCTTTTGCTTACCCGTGTATTGATAATAAGCATAACGTCAGTATTGTTGGCACTCATTTAGAAAATGATTTTATAGATCAAATAAATAAAAGCAGATTTCATCCAGGCCTAAATCTTGAAGTAATTAAATCTATTAGTTTTTATAAGTATGAGCAAATTAATGAGGTATTTAAAACTACACCTGACTTAATTGTTTTAGGCGTAAGCTCAAAAGGAATTGATTGGATATCCGAAGAATTAAAAATAGTTTCAAAAAATGGACAATTGCCAAATTTATTAATGTTAACCAAAGGATTAAGCATACATAATAAAAAATATGAACTCTTAGTAGATAAGTTAGAGAGACTATTAACAAGTAAAGGAATCAATAAAATTAATCTTTCTGCAGTTGGTGGCCCGTGTTTAGCACAAGGTTTGGCTAATAGAGTTCATAGCGGTGTAGTTATAGCAAGTAAAAATTTAGATATAGCTAAATCTTTAAGCAAAATATTATCTACAAAATATTATCACGTATCAGTATCCTCAGATATAAACGGTGTTGAGGTTTGTGCGGCTATTAAAAATATTTTTTCTATGATTATAGGTGCTGCTTCTGGTTTGAACAAAAATAAAACTGAAGGAAAACTTTATCTAAATACCTCTGCTGCGTTAGTAAAGCAGTCTATTTGTGAAATGGAAATTTTTTCTGAATTTTTAAATGGAAAAAAAGAAACAGTAAAAGGATTAGCTGGACTTGGAGATTTATATGTAAGTGCAGCCGGCGGTAGAAATAGTAAAATGGGCGGATTTATTGGTGAGGGTATTTCTTTTTCCGAGGCAAAAAAAACAAAAATGCCCAATGTTACAGTTGAGGGAGCTGAATTAATTTTTGAAATAGGAAAGAAGATAAAAGAGGATTTTAATGATAAAAAACTTCCCTTAATGATTGCCATGATTAATGCTATTCTTGAAGACAAAAAATTAGATATTAAATGGGAGAATTTCAAATAGTGAAAAAATTTATAATATCTATTGATCAGGGAACAACATCTAGCAGAGCTATTTTATTTAATCTAAAAGGCAAACCCGTTTATTCATCTCAAAAAGAATTTACACAATATTTTCCTAAAAGTGGCTGGGTTGAACACAATCCTGAAGAAATATGGAGTACTACAAAAAAAGTTTTAAAAGATGCAATCAAAAAATCTAAAAAAATAAAAGGAAAGATCCTATCAATAGGTATTACCAATCAAAGAGAAACAACAGTACTTTGGGATAAAAAAACCGGGAAAACTGTTTATAGAGCTATTGTATGGCAAGATCGAAGACAAGCGGAATTTTGCAAGAAGTTAAAAAAACAAAATAAAGAAACAATAATTTTTAATAAGACCGGCCTTCCAATTGATTCTTATTTTTCTGGAACAAAGATAAAATGGATTTTAGATAATGTTCCAAAAGCTAAGAAACTTATGAATAAGAAACAATTACTTTTCGGTACTATTGACAGTTTTTTAATTTGGCGTCTCACTAAAGGAAAAGTTCATGCAACTGATGCAACAAATGCAAGTAGGACAATGATTTATAATATCTCGACAAATAGATGGGACGATACAATATTGAAAATTCTTAAAATACAAAAACATATTCTACCAGAAGTAAAAAATTGTGCTGATGATTTTGGTGTTACACATCCTTTGATTACTGGAAAGGCAATACCAATTACTGGTGTAGTAGGAGATCAGCAATCAGCTTCAATTGGACAATGCTGTTTTGATCCAGGATCATTAAAAAGCACTTATGGAACTGGTGCTTTCGTTTTATTAAACACTGGAAATAAAAAAATTTATTCAAAAAATAGGCTTTTAACTACTATTGCTTATAGAATTAATGGAAAAACAACTTATGCAATGGAGGGATCCATATTTATTGCTGGAGCTGGTGTCCAATGGTTAAGAGATAGAATGAAATTTTTTAAAAAAGCAAGTGACACAGAAAAAATTCTTAAATCTCTTAAAGACAATAAAGATGTATATTTGGTGCCAGCTTTTACAGGAATGGGAGCACCTTATTGGAATCAAAATGCCAGAGGCGTTTTAAGTGGACTAACCAGAGACACAGGACCAAAAGAAATAGTGAGATCTACTATAGAGTCTGTTGCATATCAAACTCACGATTTATTTGAAGCAATGAAGCACGATGGCTTGAGACCAAAAATAGTAAAAGTGGACGGTGGTATGGTTATGAACAACTGGTTTGCTCAATTCTTATCTGACATTGTAAATGTAAAAGTTTTAAGACCAAAAGTGCATGAAACTACTGCTCTAGGAGCAGCATTTATGGCAGGTCTTCAAATTGGTGCTTATAAATCTCTTAAAGATATTTCTAAAAACTGGAGTTTAGATAAAAAATTTTCCCCTAAAATGAAAAAAAAATCTAAAAATACACTTCTTAAAGGTTGGTCTAAAGCAATTAGAAGAGCATTAATACATTAAATCACCTCAAAGTTGTATAAAAATATCTGTACAAAAAGAATGTATTTTGCTTCAATTAAATAATTAACAAACAACAGGGGGATTAATGT
>CETM01002871.1_pt1 | contig 14752 bp, 13 predicted proteins | sample 361451 | NCBI WGS metagenome assembly CETM01 (sample SAMEA2622690, study PRJEB7988) | marine metagenome | isolation source: saline water (ENVO:00002010), including
TACTATAAAAACTGCTAATGCCGCCCCTGAAGTACCATATGATATTGTCAAAAAATATACCAAAGGAAGTAACGCTAATAAATTAATAGTGGCTACTTCCATATCAACTTTTGTTTGGTTATAAGTATGTAATAACGGAGCAATGTTGCTTGAAACAGCCTTAATTAATACTACAACAACAAATATTTGCAACAATGTAGCTGATGGCAGCCATTTCTCACCATATACAAAAATTATAATTTCTTGGGAAAATAATAAAACTACAAATACTGGAATAAAATAAATAAGCGCAGTTATTATTGTAGCCATGTCAAATAGCTTAACTTGATCTTTTAGATTATTAAGCTTAGCAATTGTTGGGAAAAGAACTTTATTAATAGCAGCTCTAATAAAAAATAAATAATGACTGAGTTGATATGCCATCCAATAAAAACCTAATGATTCTTCACTCATCAAAGAGTCAACTAAGTAATAATCAATATTGGTAGATATAAAAACAAGTACAGCACTAATTAGCAATGGATATCCGAAAGCAAGAGATTCTTTCAATATATCATAATTAATATTCAGTTTGGGTTTATATGGTAAAATGAACCAAATGCATAATGCTTCAATAACCGAAATGGATAGTTTCCAATAGACTAAGCTCCATATACCATAACCATTATATGCTAATGTAATACCAACAACGCCACCAAAAATATGGGATAACAACATTGGCAGATTGGCTTTAACAAATGATAGCTCTTTTTCAAAGATTGACTTTGGTTTTATAAATGGGTTACAAAGCAATACTATGCAAAAAATTTGAATATATTCGGTAAGATGTTCTTTATCAATCCATATTAGAATTGTTGGTAAGATAAAAATAGAAAAAAAGATTAAAAATAATGCCCAGATTAATTCAAAGGTAAAAATTGTATCTAATATTTTATAAGTATTCTTTTTTTCCTTGATAAGAAATCTGTCTCCATAAAGATTCCCAAAAGAATTAATAAACATTGTAACTAAACTAATAAATGCAAATACACCAAATTCTGATGGTTCTAAAATTCTAGCAAGGGAGACTTGAACGATAAAAAGTGTGATAACTTGACATATAGTTATAAAAGATACTGTAGCTCCTCCAGAAATCAGTTTTTTTAACACCTATTTTCCTACTTTCTTTGAGTTACAAATTATATAAATCAAGTTTATCATTTTTGAAGATCTATAATACAAAATAAGATAATTTTTTATAATAGCCTAAAGCTTCGTCGTAAATAGAATGGTATTCTTTTGGTATATTTTTAGATTTATTTTGAAATTTTTCAAATTTATTTGTTTTAATAATATTGTTATACCAATACTCACCCCAAATACCATCGGTAGAATAAAAACCTTCATTCCAATGAAGCATTTTTTTATCAAAAAGAATATTTAAATGATTGCACCAGTGATTTAAAATAATTTCAGGATTATTTAATAAATCAGAAGCATCAATTACTAAAATATTTTTTCTAATTTTCTGTAAATATTGAATCAATGCATATTGTTGAGGATATCCAAGCTCATTAATATTATTTAATTTATTTTTTCTAATATACGAGCTAATAACATCTTTTGGATGTCGTATTAAAAAACAGTTATGGAAATCTTCTATCCATTCAATATTTTCTAAGTTAATTAAATGGTGTGCCATGTGTTTTTGATACCATATTTTTTTAGATTCAGGAATTTCTTTATTTATACTATTTATTACTTCTTCATACGTATTAGGATAATGAGCGATGATCTCTTTGGCCATTGGATGTTTTAGCCCAGTTTCTTTGAGATAGAATGCATAAAATGGTTCATCGGATACAAAAGTATCATTTCTTGATGACCATGATCGCATAAGTGCAGTAGAGATATTTCGGGGTCCTGACCAACAAGCAATGTGCATATTAGCTAATATACTCTTCAATCTTTTGATTATATAGTTCTCTTATTTTATTTACCATAGAAGATGAATTTATTGTATTTAATTTTTTTCCCTCTAATTGAGCCACAGGGACAACTCCTGCAAAGGTGCCTGTTACAAAAGCTTCATCACAGTTTTTAATATCTTCAAATGTAAAATTAGTTTCATTGCATTGAATATTGTTTTCATTACACAACTCAATCACTTTTCCTCTTGTAACACCATTCAAACAATATTCTCCTGTAGAAGTAATCACTTGCTTATTTTTAATAAAGAATAGATTAGTGGAATTACATGTGCTGATATTGCCATTAATATCATTCATAATTCCTTCATCATATCCAAGTTTATTTGCCTCAATGCTTGCTAAAATACAATTTAGCTTACTAAGAGTATTGTAATGTGGATTAAGCATCCTTTCATTTGGTCTAATGTTAGGCACTCTACCAATTTGAATTCCTTTAATATATATATTGGGATCAGTTTTTTTATATTCTGGAATAATAACAAAATTTATTGGTCCAACATTTGCATTTGGATTTTGATATGGAGTAATTTTGTTTCCTCTTGATATAATTAAACGAATATGAATATCATCATACATATTATTCTTTATCAAAATTTTATTTAATTCATCGATAATATCTTGTCTTGATAAAGTAATATCCAATGAAATTCCTTTAGCGCTTGCAAATAACCGATCAAGATGCTCTTCAATAAAAACAAGGGTAGATTTATGAAGTCTAATACCTTCCCATACACCATCTCCTAACAAAAAACCACTATCAAAAACAGAAATCTTTGCTTCGTTTCTTCGAAATAATTCCCCATTTATATTTATAAAAATATTTTGATTTTTTGGGTTTTCTATATAAGAATGGCTGCTCATTAGTGGGCCCACAGGGACTTGAACCCCGAACCTGCGGATTATGAGTCCGTTGCTCTAACCAATTGAGCTATGGGCCCTCAAATTATTTTTTAAATAATTTTTTTCGTATTTCTGTGGCGGAAATTTCACTTACATTATCAGGTGGAACATGTTCAATAATATCATATCCAACTCCACGACCATAATTTACAGACTCAATATCAGGAATAATAATAACTTTCACTCTATTACTGTTGACTAAATCATCTAATTCTTTTTCAATATTTTCTTTTACTGCTGTGGGATCATAAGGATTTTTATCATCTTTACTGACCTCCCTAACACAAATAAGAACATTTTTATTTTCATTTAATCGTTGATCAATAAGCCAACGATGTCCATCATGCCAAGGTTGCCATCTTCCTATAAACATTGAGTATTTCATCTCTAGATTCCTCTATATTTAATTTACCAGTATCAATTGCAAGGTGATCCCCTAAAGGAATTTCATAGTCTTTTGCAAAAAAATCTTCTCTTCCTCTTATCTCTCTTGTATGCAAATAAACTTCTAAAAAAGGAAATTCATTTTTCAATTCATCTCTAAGAAATCTATATGGAGCAACAATAGACACTATACAGATATAATCTTTATTTGCTAAAAAACGCACGATTGATATAGCAGTGGAAATATTTTTAATTCTTCCTTCTTTAGAATAGTCTTTGTTTTTATTAATATTTCTTAAATCATCACCATCCAAATTAATTATCTTTGTCTTTGGATTATCTTTTTCTAAAGATTCAATAAGAGAATTTGCTAATGTTGTTTTACCACTACCTGGTTGACCTGTAAGCCAAATAACCATAATAATTCAGATTTTTCTTTTACAGAAAAAGTTCATCCCTTTTATTATAACTTTCATAAAAAAGAAGAAGTATAGAAAAAATAATAAATAAAGAAATAATGGATTGAAGAAATCCGCTACCAGCTTTATAAGGCATAAGGTATGGAGCATCCAAAAGAAAAATTGTAGATGTATTGTCTTGTTCGTTAATCTTTGCAATTTCTAATTGATCAGCAAGAGTTATAGACAATTGATTATAAAGTGTTATATCTTTTTTAATTCTATCTCTTTGTATATTTAAAAGAGGAGATTTATCCAAATTTTTATTGCTCTTAAGAAATAAAATAAGTTCATTTTCAGCTTTTTCTAGATTTGCTTCTGCTTGAGCTAAACGAGCAGCAACAAAGGCTCTCTTTTCTTTTGCTTTTGTATTAGTAATTTCCCAAGAATATTGCACAACTGAATCATATATATTGTTTAAAACTTGTTGAGACAATTCAGGATTTTTGCGTGCAGTTACAATAATTTCATTTAAAGAACTCACTTTATCTTCTGTATGATTTATACTATTTCTAAGAATTTCCTTTGCTAATATTAGTTTTTTTTGTTCAACAGATAAATCAGCTTTTAAATTAAATTTTCTATTAGTTTTTTTAACAAAAGTAAATGGGTTTAATGAGAAAACATCATTATAACTAACTCCCCAATGATCAACTAAAGTTTTTTTATTTCCTTCAATATTATATTTTTTTTCTACTATTTCTTTTAAGAATTTCTCAGAATTAAGGTATTCAGATACAGAAAAACCTAAATAAAGAGCTTTAGCAAATCTATCTCCTGTAAAACTTCTGATAAAACTTAAAGCAGACGATTGAGTACCTTCATTGTAATTAGTATAAAATGAAACTTTTGAAGAGTATGATGGAGTTTTAAGAACAAAAAAGTAAACTGTAAAAATCAAAAATATTAATAAAAAAATTCTAGAATACTTTCTTAAAACATGAAAAATAAAAGAAAACAAATTCTTTAAATTAATAAATTCACTATCTATAATTGGTTTATTCAATTATTTAATTCCTAATTATCACTTTGATTATCTACTATAACCAAAATTGCTGCAATATTAGCAAGCGTTGTTGCAATATCTGCAATAAACGCAGTAATATCAAATGATGTTGGATCAGGGTCAACAGGCACAACAATAGTATCACCTGGTTTTACTAATGTACCCAAACCCTGAAAAAAAGTTACTTTTTTTATTCTTCCATTAGCGCGCTTAACATATATTTTTGTTGAAAGCGTATTTGGTTTCGGGCCTCCAGCAAGATTAATATATTTATTTACTGTTTTTGCTTTAGAAAATGTAATCAAACCTGGATTGTATACATTGCCAATAACACTAACAACATTCTCAAGAGGTAAGATATTAACAACCGAACCATCAGTAAGTTCAAAATTTAAATTTGCATCATTCACTTGAGTTGTTTGTTGAATTTCATTGCCTAAATCATCAACAGAAGTAAACACTTCTGTAACAGTAATAGCCTCCGGATTTGCAAGCTCAGTAAAACCCTGTGCAAGTTTAATAGCATCTTCAACGGTCATTCCTTTTTTGAGCTGAAAACTACCACGCTTGTTTACTTCACCCATCACTGAAACTGATAAAAGGTTTTCATAGAAAGGGTCTTCATAAACAAAAATTTTATCACCAGGAACTAGATTAAAATTATTGGACTCCTTATAAGATGTTATCAATTCTAATGAATAAAATTGTTTTTCATCTTTTCTTATAACTATAATTTCATTTTCAAGAATAGTTTTTCTATAAAAAGAATCATTAAATCCACCTGCTGTATCTAAAACATTTTTCAAGGATGTTGAAGCAGGATATTCTCCAGGAAATTTTACTCTTCCGAAAATTTCTACTTTTGTATTTGATTCTCCAATGCTTGTAATCAAAACAGAATCTCCATTATTAAGCTTAGTTTTTGAAAATTCTTCACGTTTAATAATAATAGATTGCTTTGCACTATCATCAGTAGTGCGTTTTGAAACTGGTAAGATTTGTTCCAGTAATGCTTTAGATCCTGCAATAGCTGTTGTCCCACTAGCATAAAAAATAAGATCTTGTAATGATTCTTCGCCAATCATTTCAAAAAATCCAGCATTATAAATTTCCCCAGTAATTTCAACTCTATTAGAAATTGGTGGCACATGTATTACATCTCCATCTAGAATTTTTGTAGATGAAAAATTATTTTTTCCGTTTGAAAAAAAAGAATAAAAATCAACAGTTGAAATAACCTTGTTATTTCTAATTAATTGAATATTTCGTAATGAACCTTGTCTCTTAACTCCACCTGCTTGAACAAGTGCTGAGAATACATCAGAAAAAGGGTGGATAAGATTAATTCCTGGTTTTTCAATCTGTCCAGAAAAATAAACATTTATAGATTTTAATTTTCCTAATTCTAACATTAATTTAGTTGAACTTTCTTGATCTTTTAATGTTGAATAAATACGAGACAATTCTTCAATGAGTAATGATTCAGCTTCTTCCAAATTTTTATTAGAAAGATTAATAAAGCCAACATTTTTATAGTAAATCATACCATCTTTATTGATAATAAAATTTTCTCTTGAATTTGTTTCTCCCCATAGCGATATAATCAGCTCATCGCCTGGGCCCAACTTATAGTCTGAAGGAGTAGGAGTGTTATCAAAAAAATTGATATCTCTTTTAAAATAATCATAACCAAAATACATATCAGGACTAACAGGTGCTTTTTCTGAAGAAATTTGAACATCTGAAATTGTGGTATTTTTTGAGCTCATTAATTGATCTTCGATGCTATCTGAAGAAATATCTTCCCCAGAAAGCAATTTAGATCTGATTGCATCTAACTCAGCTTTACTGAGTTTATTCATATCATCAATAGAAATCTGCCCAAAAACGATACTAATAAAACATAAAAATATACTGTATTTTTTTATCATCACGAGAATTTAGTCTGAAATACGTTTTTTGCAAATATTTTAAAAAATATCGTAGTGTTTGTACTTATCAGCATTTTCCAAAATGTTTGTAAACATGCTATTAACCATCTCATTATAGGATGGGATAACATAACCTAATTCATTTCTTGTATCTATTAAACTTTTATCATTCACAATAGTTTCATTTTTATTAATAATAAATCTTTGGTTAATATTATTATTAAAAAATTTTAACAATTTATACTTAGAAATTATATCATTGTTTGATATATGATATAAACCAGTAATTTTTTTATCTATAACAATTTTAATAATTTTTGATAGCTCTAAAGTGGTTACTCCACTCCATATTACATTGGTATAGCCTTCTATGGTATTATTTTTTTCTTTTAAGAACCAATCTAATAAACCTTGACCATTTGATTTTAGCTCTGGTCCTATAATTGATGTTCGAATAGTAACATTTTTCTCATCAATAATTTCACCATTATATTTTGTTTTTCCATATATAGTATCGCTATCAGGAACATCGCTTTCAATGTATGATCCTTTATTACCAGAAAAAACACAGTCTGTAGAAATATGTATTAGTTTTGTATTTATTTGATGACATAATTTTTTTAACAAGTGCGGGAAATGAGAATTAATATAGGTTGCATTTTTAGTATCCTTTTCCGAGCCATCAATTAAAATACCAATACAATTAATAATAATGTTTGGTTTTATTTTAGAAATAAGTTTTTCAAGTTTATCAAATTGATTGACATCAATAATTTCGGTTTTATTTCTTAATTGATTTTGATAGGAAACATCATGGATATCATACTCTTCCAAAGAATCAAAATAATGTACAACTTGATGACCCAACATTCCTGTTGAACCAAGAACTAAAACTTTGGTTTGCAATCTATTTTCTCCAAACTGTTCTGTTTACATAATCAATATGGCTTAGTATAATTCGAACAACTTTTTTAGAAACATTATCTACATTATAATCATCAATCATTTTCATTTTACTTTTATCTTGGTTTTGACCAACAATTACCTCAATCCCATCAATCACATCATCTGGTTTTAAACCAGTCATAATTAATGTTCCTTCATCCATTCCTTCAGGTCTTTCATGAGATTCTCTAATAGTAATTGCTGGAAAACCCAATATAGATGATTCTTCAGTAATGGTCCCACTGTCAGATATAGTACAAAATGAATTTTTCTGAAGATGTATATAATCAAAAAATCCTAAAGGTTTGGTCAGTTCAATAAGAGAATTAAATTTAAGATTCTTAGTTGAATTAATTTTTTTCTTGGTACGCGGATGAGTAGATACGATTATTTTTTTATTATATTTTTCAGCTATAGCATTTAATGATTTTACAAAATTATTAAAGTTTGTTTTATTGTCTAAATTTTCTTCTCTATGCATGCTTACTAAAAAATATTCCTTTGAAGATATTTTAAATTTCTTAAGAATATTTGATTTATTGATTTGATTTTTATAATGATTTAATATTTCAAGCATAGAGGACCCAATTTTTATAACAGTTTCTGGTCTAATGCCTTCTTTAATTAAATATTTTCTAGCATGTTCGGTAATGGTCATATTTATATCACTAAGTGTATCAACAATTTTTCTATTTAACTCTTCTGGAACTCTTTGATCAAATGAACGATTTCCTGCTTCCATATGAAAAACAGGTATTTTTCTTCTTTTTGCTGCAATAACAGATAAACAGCTATTTGTATCACCATATAGTAGCAATGCATCAGGCTGAATTTTCTCCATAAGGCTGTCAGATTTAGATATAACATTTGCAATTGTTTTAGCTGCATTTTTTGCGGCTGAATCTAAAAAATAATCAGGTTTTTTTATTTTCATATCTTTAAAAAATATCTCATTTAATTCATAGTCATAATTTTGGCCAGTATGAACCAATATGTGCTCTGTATATTTTTCTAACTCTGGGATAACCATACTTAACTTGATAATTTCTGGCCTAGTACCTACTATAGTCATAATTTTCTTCATTTATTTAAGTCCCCAAGCTTTTAATGTGCTATCAATTTCTGTTAAATCCAGTAAAGTTTTAATCAATTCTTTTTCATTGAGCTGTTTAGTGTTATGAGAATTATATTCATTAGCTTTACTTATTTTCTTTTCCCCTTTTTTAAAATATTTATCATAATTCAAATCTCTATTATCAGATGGAATTCTATAATAAGAATTCAGTTCCTCAGCTTTTGCCATTTCTTCTACAGTAAGTAGACTTTCATACAATTTTTCTCCATGTCTTGTACCAATAATTTTGATTTTAGATTTTTTATTGCCTGATATTTTTTTTAAGGTATTTGCAAGTAATCCTATTGTAGTAGCTGGAGATTTTTGAATAAAAATATCTCCATTTTTCCCATTTTTGAAAGCAAATAAGACCAAATTTACTGCATCATCAAGGCTCATCATAAATCGTGTCATTTCTGGATTCGTAACAGTTAAATCTTGATTATTATTTAGTTGATCGATAAACAATGGAATTACAGAACCTCTGCTAGCCATCACATTTCCATATCGAGTGCAACAAATTGTGGTAGATTTTGAATCTATATTTCTACTTTTTGCAATTATTACCTTTTCCATCATTGCCTTGCTTGTTCCCATAGCGTTTATTGGATATACAGCTTTATCTGTGCTTAAAGCTATGATTTTCTTTACTCCAGCATTTACTGCTGAATTCAAAACATTTTCAGCGCCTATTACATTAGTTTTAACAGCTTCAAGAGGATAAAATTCACATGAAGGAACTTGTTTTAAAGCTGCAGCATTAAATAAAAAATCTACCCCTATCATTGCATCATCTAACGACAGAATATCTCTTACATCTCCAATATAAAATGTTAGTTTTTTATTGGAATAATATTTACGCATGTCATCTTGTTTTTTTTCATCACGACTAAAAATTCTAATTTCTTTAATATCAGTATTAAGAAATTTTCTTACTACAGCATTACCAAAGGAACCAGTCCCACCTGTAATCATTAATATTTTATTTTTAAACATATTGATCCTATTTTTTTATTTTTAATGCACAATTTTTTAATTTAGTTAAAAATAAAATCCCATGTATCATTTACTGCTTTTTCCCAATAATAATCATAGGATTTTTCCCAAGTTAATAAACTATATTTTTTAAAGTTGTCAAAATTGTCAAAATTATATAAAAGTTGATCATATAAAGATTGTGGATTATTTATATCAAAATAAAATGGATTATTTCCTAATATCTCTGGTATGCAAGATTGATTAATAGAAAAAATAGGCAATCCAGATGCCATTTTTTCGACAAGTATAAAACCAAATGTTTCACATGACGACACAAACAAAGCAATATCTGTTTTATAGTGTAACATCTCTATAACTTCTTTCTGGGTACAATTAAAATATAAATTGATATTATTTTTAAAATTACATTCATCAATTTTTTTTAAAATTGGACGTAAAAATGGACCATCTGATAGAATTAAGTTTAATTCAAAATTTTCATTATTTTTATATAGAACATTAAAAGAATCAATCAATTGAATATGGTTTTTATAAGGTTCAGCGCTTGAGACATATGTATAAGATATTTTTTTATTTTCATTTATTTTATTTTCTAAATTTTCAATTCTATCAATAATAATATCTTTAGATGTTCTAAATATATCATTTACACCATGAGGAATTATTTTATAATTAACTTTTTTATTGAGATAGTTTGACATAATGTGATATGAATTTTCTGTATGAAAAATATGCTTTGTGAATCTTTTTGATGAATAGACTAATGTTTTTAATAAAAAATGAAGTCTAATTTTTTGCTTTATAGGAGATCTAGAAATTTGTTTTGGAAGGAAGGGGTGAATATTTTGAAAGACGCCTACAGATTTTGAATGCGGGAAAAAAAGGTGTCCTCCAGGACAAAAAATATAATCGGGTGTTTTAAAATAACAAATGAATCGAAAAATAAAAAAATTCCATAATAAATTAAATGGTGAGGGCAGACTTCCGAAAAAATTAGATTTATAATAGATATTTTTTTTGGAAGGTAATTTTTTCAAAAAATTTGGTTTTCCCCATACTTTGTAGATAATTTTTTTATTATTAAAATTATCTGGGGCACCATTTAAAATATTAACTAAATGGTTTAGCCCTCCAGTAGAACCAATATTTATCGCGTCAATATAAACAAGGATTTTTTTTGACATGTTATTTTATGGGTGGAAACCCATTTCCATATAAAATAATTTTTGAAATAAAATCAATATTTACATATAAAAAATAAAGACTAGTAATAAGCATTCCTAAATTAAAACCACCACGATACGGAAGACAATAATATAAACAAAACATATAACCAATCATATTTACTCTATCCCCCCCAACAAGATATACAGCCATAAATAATGTTGAAAAATAAATGACGGTTTCCATTTTGTCTTTTGTATAATATAAAGCTATAAGAAAAAATATCCCCATTCTTAAAAAATCAAAAAGAGTACGATCGTCCCCATATGCTAATATTTTCCCAAAAAGAGTAGTTTGTATTACAAACAATCCAATCCCTAGAGCTGGCAATACTAATAATAACGATCTCCTGAATTCAAACTTAAATAAAAGAGGTTGTAATTCATTAAGTAATAGTTGTAATGCTCTACCTAGACATAAAATCAGCATTTGTAAATGAGAAAATATTGATAGAATTAAAAATAATAAAGATAGGGGCAGTTTTTTTCTATAAAGAAAAGCCAATAAAAAGAAAATGAAACCAAATTTTAATCTTTCTCCTGTAAAAAATAATACATATAAATAAAAATTTGTAATAATAAAAGAAGATGTGACTAAAAAATTGACTTTAAAACTATCAAAAATTTTTATAAATAATCCTGCTAGAAATGTGTTACATAAAGACAAGAAAAAAATTCTATCAATTCCTAGGTTAGATGCCGTCCAAACCAAAATAAAATGAACAAATTCAACAGTAGTGATGATATAATTATAAAAATAATACGCATTAACAATGTCAAGTCCTTTTAGTCCATTATATATTGCTCGATATCCATTATTGTCTCCGCCTACATATAAATTTCCTAAAATTAATGAAATAATAAATACAGAAAGAAGCAGCATTATTCTCCAAAAAACATTTATATCAAAAGATGATATATTAAAAAGACTCTTAGTGTCTATTATCATACAGAAAATACCTTTACAATATTTGATATATGTAGGTTTTTATAAAATTTAGGATGCGGAGAATCTGTGGATAGAAAAAAACCTGAACTCACTCTGTCTTTTTTAAGATATCCATGCATACCAGCTTTTAATTTGCTTTCATTATGAAAAAAATCAGGACTTACTTGAACACCTTTTTTAGCCCACCAAACAATATCAGCAATATCTTTTATAGGTGGCAATCCTTCATTTTCACAATCATGATCATTAAGAAAATATCCTTTATTTTTTAATTCTTCATTAGATAGTAGTTTTTTATAAAAAATATGCAATTTCTCTTTATTGTCCAATTTCCACCATACTCTTACCATTGTTGAATCTAAAAAATAATAAAAATCTTTCCCGAGTTTAAGACTCATATCATTGCTAATGGAGCCAATAATATTTTTTATATTGATGCTTGTATTAACATGTTCCATACCATGGTCGCCTAAAAAAGAAATATTACACTTTCCATTATGATGTTTTACACATTTATAGTAGAAATTTTTTAGTATTGAATCTATATCTTTAAGTGCTTTAATTAATTCCTTTGAATGAGGACCAAATTTATGGCCAAATACATCAGCTGTGCTGATATATACCGGGATGAATGAATTTTTATAGTGAGAAAGCTTATTTAAAAGCGTTTGAATTCGTGAAGAATCAGTCCCAAAAGAAGAGCTGGATAATGATGTAAAATATTCCCAATTGATAGCATACCCTGCATTAATATATTCATATAATAAACCTGATTTAATTGATTTTGAATAATCTTCAAAATCAATTGAATCTTCTGTAAGAATCACTTTCTTTAAAACATTTAAAGGGATTCTCTGTGGATACATACTCATGGATGATTTCTTTAATGATAATTCCCATAAAAAACGTCTAATAATTTTTTGAAAGAACCGATTTTTTTCAAAAAAATTTAGTGGGGATATTAACCAATTTGGAAGCCATGAATATGGCCGAATGTGATTATTGGATTTATGATCAATACTGATTGCATTTACAAAACCAGTTTCAGATGGTTTTAACCCAAAAAAAATTTCTGAACGCTCACAAAAACCGCTCGATATCTCCAAATTGTTTATATAAATACCATCATCAATTTTTGACGATAACCAAGGCATATATTTTAAATGATCTGATCTAAGAGCATCAAGAACTATAAGATAATGGTTTTGTAAATTCATGTTAAAAATAATGTGGATTCAAAAATTTATTTTCATATTCTTTTTGTGAAAAATTCTTTAAATAACTCTCAATAATATCAACTTTTTTTTGGCTATTTAGACCGCTTACACTTTTATAATCACAAAATGGCAATCCAATAACACTATTATTTTTATTACAAAATGGAATAAGTTTTACAAAGTCAATTTCTTTTTTATCATGCATCTTTTCGCTATCTATAAAATCAGATAATAATGGATATACTTTGCTGTCTAAGATAAAACAAAGACAATCTTGTTCAGCCCAACCAGAGTATGATTTACCTTCATTAGAATGAAATATATCAGAATATTTTCCTTCATTATTTCTTAAAAATCCAACATATGGATCTTTTTTGTAACGTGTTGGCATTGTAATGAATGGATTAAATTTTTCATGTATTATAGTAGAAAAAAATATATAACTAGAAGGAATCAGTGCTAAATCACCCCATAATAAAAGTGTATCAAAATCTATATCTAAATTGTATCTTATTAAATCTAAACATATAGCTGTACCATTTATTTGTTCAGGCTGAAGTTCAATAATATTTATTTTTTTATCCAAATTTTTGAAATTGATACTATCAAAATAATGCCTATCAAGAGAATTAATTACTATGTTTATAGAGATAATATTTGATATTGATTTTTCAATAATATCTAACAAATTGGTAATAATAGATTTTTGACCATTTGGATATTCAATTTCAAAAAGAGGTTTTGGATAATTTAAATTCATTCTTTGCCCTTTTCCTGCAGCCATAATTACTACTTGATATCCTTTTTGATTAGCCAATACCTTTGAAGTATCTTTTAAATAAAGTTTCAGTAATTTTTCTTTATAATTTGAAAGTTCAAAATTTTTTGAAGAAAAAGGATTAAATATTAAACGATTATCTTCTGAATCTTTAATTATAATATCTCCTCTAATGACTTTATAGATAATGATGGAGATGGAGCATCTTGAATTAAATCAGATTTTGAAGAAATAAGTATAGATTTACATTCAAGATTATTGCTAAGGGCTATATCGGTCCAAGGATTATCTCCTATCACTACCAATTTTTCATCTTTTTTTACTTTAATCATTTCTCTTGTCAGATGAGGCTTTCCAAATTCTTTTGCTATTCGCTTATTTTCTAAAATATTAGACAAGTTTAATAAACTATCTAAAATTAAAGTGACAGTAAAATTAAATGGCGGTTCTGGCGAAATCCTATCAGGATTTCCTAATAAGATATCTGCATTAGTTTTCATAATTAGATTTAATGATGACTCTGTTCTCTGAATCCATTGAGTATCAACTAATGAAGTAAAAACAATTGCATCAACGTCTTCTTTTGGGATATCAGTAACTATATTTTTTACAAAAGGACTGATTTTATTAGCAACACTTTCCTGCCCATAATGAAAAATAGTATTATAAGATTTTTCTTCTAAAAATTTTAACAATAAATCTAATGAGGTAATAACATCAGGTATAGGCACATCAAAAATATTGGATAAATCTTTTTTTAATTCCCCACCTGTTTTAGATCCAATATTTGAAAAAATAATTATTTTTTGATGAAATTTTTTTAAAAATTCTTTTGATCCGTTAAGAGGTTTTTTCTTATTAGAATACAATGTTCCACT
>CETM01003544.1_pt1 | contig 14735 bp, 14 predicted proteins | sample 361451 | NCBI WGS metagenome assembly CETM01 (sample SAMEA2622690, study PRJEB7988) | marine metagenome | isolation source: saline water (ENVO:00002010), including
ATGATAGAATTTGTTCATACTTCGCATTCTCTTTAATTGATTTTCTAGCAGTTTTATTTCATCCATTTAGTAAAGTGTATTTAGTTTATGTTTAATAAAAAATCATTTTTAATATTTTTAATCATTTTATTTTTAGTTAGTGTTTTTAATCTTTTTAGTGAAGTAACGCTTGAGTATGTAGGGATTTCTTTAGATCTGTACAAAGAATTCGAAGTAAATTGTGGAACTGTAGTTGAAATTGTTTCTAACTTGGGTAATACAGAATTTATGGAGTCACTAGGGATAAATAGAAGATCTTGCATAGGATCTGCTTTTGTAAAAATGATAAATTTTTTGTGTACAACATTATTTTTATTACTCTTAGCCTATTTGGGATTACGATATTTCAAAAGAATTGAGACAAGAGAAGATCTTAGTGATTTAATTTCAATATTAAAAAGACGAAATTCTAAAAAGCTATAATTATTTTATGAAAATTGGAGCTTTTGTACCACAAGGATGGCGAATGGATTTAAATGGTATTCCAATTGATGATCAGTGGGATACTATTATTACTAGTGCTCAAAAAATTGAGGATTTGAATTATGAATCTATCTGGGTATATGATCACTTCCATACTGTTCCAAAGCCTACACAAGATCCAACTTTTGAATGTTGGACTTTAATGTCAGCACTTTCACAGAAAACTTCTAAAGTGCGTTTAGGTCAAATGTGTACATGTAATTCATATAGAAATCCATCATATCTTACAAAGGTTGCTTCAAATATCGATGTTATATCAGGAGGAAGACTTGAATATGCAATAGGTGCAGGTTGGTATGATCATGAATACAAAGCTTATGGATATGAATATCCTTCTGCTGGTATTAGATTAAAAATGTTAGAAGAGTCTCTAATTATATATAAACTTATGACTACAGAAGAAGCTCCAGTTTTTAAAGGTAAGTACTATGAAATAGATGGTGCAATAAATCAACCAAAACCTTTACAAAAACCATATCCCCCACTTTGGGTTTGTGGAGGCGGTGAAAAAGTAACTCTTAAACTTTTAGCCCGTTATGGAGATTACGGAAACTGGGATGTTGATGTTGATGGCTTTAAACATAAATCTAATTTATTAAAAGAACACTGTAAAAATGAAAATCGAGACTATTCAGAGATTGGTAGAACCTTGCACACTAATGTATTAATTGGTAATAATAAAAAGGATTTAGATAATAAAATTTCTAAATTAGCTGAATATACAAACATTCCTAAAGAGTATTACTATGATCGTCCATTAATTGGTACCAAAGATGATGTCTTTAATACATTTTTAAAGTATGAAAATGAAGGATGCACTTATTTAATCGCCTACATTCCAGATATTGTATGGGGTGATACTTTAAATATACTCTCAGAATTAAACGGTTCCTAAAAAACGGAAGCCCCCAAAAAGAGGGCTTCCCAACAGGGCTGCGTATCACACTTAATTGAAACGCACTCTAAATATACCATTTTTAACAGACAAAAGTAAAGTTAATTGTCAAAAGTAGGTGAAAAAGTATTAGGAACCAAGGAAATCCAGGGTTTTCCTTTAGGAATAAACAGATTTGAACCGTTCGAGTCAACAATGTGAAAAGGATCTAAGTTTGAGCCTCTCTTCCATCTTCCTTCTAATTTCTTTCCTCCATGAAATATAATGGCTCTACCTTCGCCAACAGTTTTAACAGATGGTAATTGAAGTGGATGAATATATGGCTCACACATTAATACGATAACCGTAGAGAAAGATATTTGTCCAGAACTACCATTTTTATCTATCCATGTATGGATATTACCTGGAGAAGACCCTTTATAAGCGTCATAGTAAGTTCTTGTATAACTTGTGCCATTCCACCTCCAAGTAGTTGAAGTTTGAGAGGAAAATTTTAAAGTTACTTTTATACCACTTGACCATAGATTAATGTCAGGATCACCCCATGGAAAAAGAGGTTGAGGATTATCGGATTTTTTGTAACCTTTTGATATTGCCGTATTTTTTAACTTATACGTGTCAGCATATAAATTATGTGGTGCTTTCCTAGATGTTATACGAAAATATTCAGGTCTTCTATCGGTTAATACGGGTACACCCATATCTAATATTTCTGGTATTAAACCTCCTGTTGCACCACTAGCTACAAGTACTCCATCTAACGGTCTGAGTACAGTTGGATCTGTTGGTCTAGCGGAACGTATTGGACCATGATAAGTTGTATCAGATTCATAAAAGATATTTATGAATCTTGTCATTCCACCTTCTACCAATACTTCAAAAACTGCATCAGCATTTTGTGGACCAGACTGGGGACGAGCTCTTACATTATTATCATTTTTGATTCCTATTACAATTTTATTATTTTTATTACTTGGCATAACTAAACCATTTACCGGTGAATTAACACCATCTATGTAATTTTGAGTTTCAACTTTTCCTAAGGAAGTATATGTTTTTTCTTTTTCTAACGACCATCGATCGGCAAGATAAGCGTCAAGTTCTTCTTGCGAATTAACTTGAGCTGTTTTTCCAAATCGATAAACAATAACAGGTTTAAAGCACGGATCAGGAACCCATATGCCATTATCGTCGACATATCCACTTACGCAATCTTTGGATGGATCGTAATTTACTAAATCTAATGCTGATGTACCAGAAGTAGTAGAAGAAGTTGTTGAGACTTTAACGTAACTATCTTCACCTTTTTCAAGCGCTGCTTTTGTAATAGGGCCAAGCACACCATCAGCAATTAGTCCAGCTTTAGACTGAAATGATCTTATTCCTTTTTTTGTTCCTGGACCATTAATACCATCAACTGTTGATGTGTACAATCCTAAATCCTTAAGAATAATTTGAGCATCATATATTTCTTGTGAATATTGATTTTTTGTTTTATCTTCTTGAATTTTGCTATTTATAACAGGATTGGATACAATCTTTGATTTATCAAGTAATAAGCTGCATGTTTGATTACCTATTACTCCATCTGGCTCAATTTCATTGTACAACTGAAATGAAATCAATGAATTTATTGAGTTTTTTCCAAATAAACCATCTATTTTCCCTTCATAATATCCATAAGATTTAAGAACAATTTGCATCATTAAGTCAGATCTAACAGGATGTTGTTGGAAATAATCAACACACGTATTTATATTGTTATTAGGTATTAAAAAAATGGTGAAAATTAACCCTGTTATAAAATTAAACACAGTTTGATTTTAGTTGTCTATCTGTATTTCGCCTTCATTTGGTAAAATATGCACCCACTGAGTGCTTGGTGGGACTTCAATATCGATTCCATCAATATCAGTCAACACAAATGATTCATTAATATCGCCTCTACGCCATGTACCAACAATATATTTACCATTGCTAAATACATAAGCGTTTCCAACTCCAACAGTAAGTACGCTTGGGAGTGTTGTGGCTTTGTCTTTATAAATTGGTCCCTGCAATACGACAATAGTTTCTGTTTGTAAGATATCTGAATAATTACCATCTTGAGAGATAAAATTATGAGCTACAGCTTCTTTATCAGCTGAATACTTATCAATTATAAACCTGGAATATTTATCACCATCTAATTTCCAAATAACTGTAGTGAATTCTGAATATTTTACAGTTATTTTATCAGCTCCCTCTATCCAATTAGTTTGATTCAACCCAAACGGATAAATAGGACCTGGTCCTGGTTGTAAAAAATAAAACCCACGATCTTCAATCTTTTCTCTAACCAACTCTGTATCAGCGTAAAGATTGTGCGGTGCGTTTCGTGAAGATATTCGAAACATAACTGGAGAAGATTGTTCTTCCAAAACTGGTACACCTAATTCTCTAATAGATGGAATTAGTCCTGCAGTTGCTCCAGATACAACTAAAGTTCCTCCATATGGTCTCACTACTGTTGGATCAGTTGGTCTAGCAGATCTAATCGGACCTAAATACTTTGAAGTATTGTCATAGAAAAAAGCTAGAAATCTTGTCATACCTCCTTCTACTAATATTTCATGAACTGCGTCTGCTTCTTGGAGCCCAGACTGTGGTCTCGCATTTATATTGTTATCTATTTTAAATGCTATAACTCTTCTAGGGCGTTTAAGCCATGTTTCAGGTAAAAGTTCTTTTCCAGTAAAGGGTGACATTTTTTCAACATCGAACTCATAACGAATAAGAGCTTCAGTAGTCGTTGTGGTTTCATCATTTTGTAATATTGTAGTAGTTGGTGTACTAGTTGTTGTAGTAGTAATGTCACTTGTAGGAGTTTCTACAGCACTAGTACTGCAAGCTATTAAAAAAAACACTAACACCAAAGAATGAAATTTATTCATGATTTTATATTAGTGTCGAAAACATCAATTTTATTAAATTTATTTTTGAATTTGTAGCTTGATAATAAGTTAAATTTTTAAATATTCTGTGTGCTTTTTTATTAGTAACAAACCAAGGAGGATCAATTAACCGTGATAGCCTGAATTTGGAATACAAAATACCTTTTTGAGGTGATTCAAAAAGTAAAGAATTATGGACGTATCCTTGACCACTTTGAATGTCATTGTCTTTATTGCCAGGATATCCTCCCCAAGGTAGTGACGGAATTACAAAACCTAACGCTGCCCATTCGTTAATGGCAACTGTTCCATATTCCAAATCTTCTATGTATTTTTCAAGGATTGAATGATTTGTTTTATTTTTATAATTTTTGAACAATACTGTTACGCCCAAATTTCCCCATAATTCATTATTTACATATTCAATCGCATTTGAGCAGAAATTTTCATAACTACTATATTGTATTTCCTTAAAGTAAAGAGCAGTAGACCACACTTCTTTATTACCATACTCCTTGTCAAGATCTAAATCTGTGACTAAAAATGGAGATGAACATGAAATATTATTTATCTGTTCGTAATTATTGTTTTCTAATAATTCGTTTAAATTATTATTTGCTCCTGGATAGTAAGATGTAGTGTCACCAATTTTATTTAAATAGTATTTAATTTGAGACTTTAACTTATTTGTATGTTTCCATCCTTTAGGAAAAACGATCACTTGTGCAGCAATACAATTAAAACCAGAATTATTTAATTTTGCAGTTACAATTTTTTTTGCTTGATGTTTGATTTCTGAATAAGACCAATTTCCTGGATGAATAATTATTGGAGTTACATTTCCAAGTTCTGAAGTTATAGGTTTTTTATTTGTCTTTGTTAATGATTTTAACTTTCTTTCCTTTTCAGTTAATGTCCTTCCATACACTATATTTTCATAAGTAAAGTTAGATCCAGTCAAATGCATCTGTTGGAACCCTTCATGCTCGGTTAGATACTCTGAAGCTTTTAAGTCACCTTTTGATATGATCATATACCCTCTTGATATAAATGGATCGAATACTTGTGTGAAAACAGGTAATAAATAGTCATTTACAGGATTAAGTTTCAAGTAAATTGAGGATTTGTGAGCAATCATATGAAACAAAGCATCTAATACGGGTATTGATGAAACATTGCCAGCACCTAGGATAAGTGTTAATTTAGGTTTATTATTTGAAAATCTATTTGAAAAACCTCTATATTGACTAATTTGATCAAAACTCATATTTTTTGGAAATCTCACTTCACCCTCTATAAAAGGAAACAAGAGTTTTTCAATATTTTTTGTTGGAAAAACTTTATATCTTTTTTTCGAATCATCAAAATTAGTTAAATCAAGTGAATTAGGTTTTTTTAAATACTCAATAAAATACTGAATAGCATAAATAGTTGCAAATGGCCCACCAATCCATTCCTCGCCTTCCTTTGATTTGGAAAGTATCCCTTTTTTTTCAGATGAAATAGTAGCCCAGTACAGTGATATCGTTTTAATGTTATCAATTGTCTGTTCGAGTAAGTTTATTAACGTATTTGTATCTAAATTTAAAAATTCAGATGAATTAACTCGTAATTTACTAATATTTCTATCAATATCAATCTTTGATGGATTCATACATATATCTTATTCAGTTATTTCAAGAAGTTCAAAGTCTCCCCAATTAACTGTAAGATGTTTTGCAGGAATAAGCTCATTTGGCCTTCCTACTGGCAAATTTTTAGGATAAGATTCTAAAGAGACATCTTCACCCTGTAATTCATCAATAATAATTTTTAGTGTCTCTGCTAAATCATCAAGAGTGTCTACGGTTTGTGTTTCGGTAGGTTCGAACATTAAAGCTTCTTCAATTATTAATGGAAAATAAATTGTTGGTGAGTGAAAACCTTTGTCTAAAAGTGCCTTTCCTACATCGTATGCTTTTATCTTATGAGATTTTTTAAGATCTCTAACAGTTGCTACAAACTCATGCATACAAGGTTCGTTATAAGCTAAAGGAATAACTTTAGAAATAATAGAGCTTAAATATCTTGCATTTAAAACTGCAAAAGAACCGAGTGCGTCTAAACCTTCCTTTCCTAATAATTTCATATAAACAAGTGCACGTAGGGCTACTAAAAAATTTCCGTGATATCCGTGCATGCGACCAATTGATAACTTTGGCATGTACCATTCATAACTGTTCTTTGTTTTTTCTACAATTGGACCTGGTAAGTATTCTTTTAAAAATGATTTTACAGCAACTGGCCCTGATCCTGGTCCACCTCCGCCGTGTGGTGTCGCAAAGGTTTTATGAAGATTTGAATGAACAATATCAAAACCCATATCGCCAGGCCTACACACTCCAACAATTGCGTTTAAGTTTGCACCATCATAATATACCAACCCACCATTTTCGTGAATAATGTTAGATATTTCCATAATGTTTTCTTCAAATAACCCACCAGTGTTTGGGTTAGTCAACATTAATCCAGCAGTATTTTCATTAACTAATTCTTTAAGATCATCTATGTTAACCATGCCTCTAACATCTGTAGATACTTCTACTACATTAAAACCTGCCATTTTTGCAGAAGCTGGATTTGTTCCGTGAGCTGAGTCTGGAACAATAATGTCTTTTTTGTTGTGAAACTCATTTTCTTCTAAATATTTTTTGATTATTAACAACCCTGTTAATTCCCCAGAAGCACCTGCTGGAGGTTGAAAGGTGGCGTTATCCATTCCAGTTATTTCTATTAAAAAGTTTTCTAATTCATGGAGGACTTCTAAATTACCCTGAGTAAAAGCACTTGGTGTAGCAGGGTGTGAATTAGCAAACGTATTTAATCCTGCAACATAATCAGCAAATCTTGGGTTGTATTTCATAGTGCAAGAACCTAAAGGATAAAACCCTACATCAACAGCAAAATTTCTGTGGGCAAGTCTTGAATAATGCATTACTAAATCATGTTCTGATACCTCAGGAAGGCTAGGTTTATCAATTCTAATTGCTGAATTATTAATTTCAGCCACTGGCACATCTAGCTTTGGAAATCTTGAAGCTCTTCTTCCAGGTTTAGACAATTGATTAATAGTTGGTTCCGGTGCACCACCAACTAGGGGCAAAGAACTAGCATTACCACCACTATGCATTATTTACCTCCATTAACGATTGAACATATTCATCAATTTGAGCTTTTGTTCTTTTTTCAGTTACTGCTACTAATATTTTATGTTCATCATATTTGATTCCAGCTAAAAATCCTCTAGCTCCCATATCAAGAATGACTTCTTCAGCTGTTCGCTTCGTTTCAACAAGAAATTCTCTTAAAGATGTTGTGTGATTTAATACATTAAAGTTATTTTCACTTAATAATTGTTTCATATACGATGCTTTTTGAATAGCTTGATACCCAATTTCATAAAGTCCTTCGGGACCTAGCCAAGATAGATGTATTGTTGAACCAACTGCATTTAATGTTTGATTGGTGCATATATTTGAAGATGCTTTTTCTCTTCTTATGTCTTGTTCACGTGCTCTTAGGGTCATCACATAAGTTTTAGTATTATTAGAGTCTCTAGATTCGCCTATTATTCTACCAGGAACTAATCTAGCTAACTCTTTTCTAGTAGCAAACCAACCTACAGTCGGTCCGCCAAAAGAAAGAGGTGACCCCATTGATTGACCTTCCGCTACTACAATGTCAAATCCCATAGAGCCAGGTGATTTCAAAATACCAAGCATAGATGGATCTGCATAGCATATAGTTATTACACCTGCTGCTTTTGCGTTTTGGACAATCGATGTTAAATCTTGTGCTGAACCTTCATAATGAGGTAGTGAAACTACAAATGCTGCATCTTTTTGTGAAAATACGTAATCTTCAGGAAATAAGTAATCAACTAAATCTACATAGTTAACATTGAATTTATTCATATCAACAAGGGTATTTACCACTTCCTTTGTATTTGGATTGAAACCACTTGATATTACGACATTATCTCTTTTTGTTTTATTAATAGCTACTGAAATAGCTTCTGCAACTGATGTAGCTCCATCATATAAAGACGCATTAGCTAGTTCCATATCTGTTAAGTCACATATGAGTGATTGATATTCAAATAATACTTGTAGTATTCCTTGTGAAATCTCAGCTTGATAAGGGGTGTAAGACGTCATAAATTCTGGTCGCATTGTTAGAGATTTCACAGTTTGTGGTAAGTAAACGTCGTAATGCCCACCTCCAGCAAAACAAATTAAATTTTGTGTGTTTTTAGATTCTAAATTTTCAAAATCACTTATAGATTCAAGTTCAGAAAGTGATGACGGAAGATTCAATCCATCATTCAATTTTAAAGTCTCGGGTATGTGAGTAAATAGGTCATCTAAAGAACTTATGGAGAGTTCTTCAAACATTTTCTTTAAATCAATTTCTGAATGTGGTACAAACATTAACTTAAAAACCTCTTATATAACAAATTTCCTTCTACCAAATTACCACGAATTTCAAACTCTACTAAATCGTCAGCTGGATTAGTTTTGAATAAAACAAAGCCAATTGGGTAACCTAATACAGGTGAGATATTGCCAGAAGTTACGATACCTTCTACTCCATCAGATGTGCATATCGTTCCAGTACGTGCAATTTGCTTAGCATTTAATTTAAATCGTTTAAGATGTTTGTGTTCTTTGGATTCTATTTGATAATCTATTATTTCTTTTCCTAGATAATCATCCTTATTTGTAACAGTCCACTTGAGTCCAGCTTCAATTGGTGAAATGTCATCAGTTAATTCAAATCCATATAAAGGCAATGAAGCTTCGAGTCTTAATGTATCTCTTGAACCCAAACCACATGGTTTTACACCTTTAGATTCTAATTCGTTAATAAAGCTTAACGTATCATCAGTGTTCAACATAACTTCTAATCCGTCTTCTCCTGTGTATCCTGTTCTAGCGTATATAAATTTACCTTCTTTTAAGGTTGAAAATTTTTCTGGAATAGACATAATACTGCTTAAAATTTCAATTGCATTTTTACCTTGAACAGCAATTAAATCTGTATTCATTGTGATATCTTCATAATTAATAGAATTAATATCTAAATGAGTTTTTATTTTATTTGTATTACTTGCATTACAGATAAGAATTAAATCATCTTCAAACTTCCAAAAAATAACATCATCAATAGCAGTCCCCTCTTCGGATGTGAAAATTGAATACAATGCTTTTGTATTATTTATATTTTTAAGTTCAGAACATATAAGATAGTTAATTTCTTCTATTTGAGAATAACTTAAACGAAGTCTTCCCATATGAGACACATCAAAGTATCCTGCTGCCTCTCGCACATATTGATGTTCTTTTAATGTTCCATCATAAGAAAAAGGCATCGACCAACCTGCAAAATCTATGATTTTAGCATTTTTACTTAAATGAAATTCGTAAAGAGAAGTAGTTTTACTATCTGACATTAAGAAATAAATGACTCATATTGCTGGTAAGACATACCGGAATCATCCATTTCTTTAATTTCAGCTTTAATCATCCAGCCATCACCAACTGGATCATTATTAATAAGTTCTGGTTCAATTTCTAATTTTGAATTGACTTCAGTTATAACACAATTCATTGGTGCGTAAGCTTCTGCAACAGTTTTTGTAGCTTCAACTTCTACGATTGCATCGCCTTTATTAAATTCTTGTCCGACTTCAGGTAATGTAACAAAAACTATATCCCCAAGTTCACCCTGCGCATAATCAGATATCCCAACGGTAACACTTTCTCCATCAACAATGTACCATTCATGTGTTTCTAGATATTTTGTTTCTGACATTTTGCCTCCCTTGGTTATCTTGGTTTTACAGTAGATAGTCCGCCATCAACATGTATGGTCTGGCCTGTGACCCATTTTGCATCTGAGCTCAATAGCCAGTTTATAACAGGAATTATATCATCCACATCTCCAATTTTCGAAATAGGATGCATATTTTTAGAGACTTCCCTTGCGGCTTCAGATGATAGTATTTTTTCTGACATGTTTGAATCCATTATGCTTGGAGCAATAACATTGACTCTTAAATTATCTTTAGCATAAGTAGCTGCTGCAGATCTGGCAAAACCCTCTATCCCTGATTTAGCAGCCGCAATAGCCTCATGGTTAGATAAACCTTTAGAACCAGCAATAGATGAGAAAAATATTGCAGATCCATTTTTCATTCTTCTAGCAAAGCTTGCTAGTAAAAAATATGAAGAAAATAAATTAGTTGTAATAACATCATTAAATTCATCGATAGAAGTGCCATGTAAAGGTTTAATTAATATTGAACCTATGCAATTTACCAAACCTTTTATCTCAATGTCTGAATCTATGATTTTTCCAAACTCTCTAGGTTCTACAGTATTATTGAGATCTATAACTTGGTAATTTGCATTAATTTCAGATGCTTGTTTCATTAATTTGCTTTCATCTCTACCAATAAGAAACAACTCATTTTCTTTAGATAAAGCATCAACAATTGCTGTTCCTAAAGTTCCAGTAGATCCTGCAATAATGTACATAACTATATATTAAGATTTAACTTTTAATTTGATAAATTATTTGTTTTAGAAATATTGCCAAACCAATATGCGGAATTATGAGGTTTGCGTGAGAAATCATTTTTATCAACTTCGACTAATCCGAAATTCATCTGATAACCAAGATCCCACTCAAAATTATCCAATAAAGACCAATATAAATAACCAATTACATTCTTATGTTCAACATGAAATTTATGTACATCTTTTAAAACGGTTGTTACAAACTCGATTCTTTCATTGTCATTATCAGTTGCAATTCCATTTTCTGTTATAAAAACTTCTTTATTAGGAAAAATTTTTTTCAATCTTTTTAGGTTATATAAAACTGCTTCTGGTCTGTACTCATACCCCATTTTTGTTGTTCGAGTTTCACTAGTAATTGCACCATTTCTTCCAGCAAAAATTTGAATAATACGAGGTAAAATAAATTTTCTTATAAATCCAATATTTAAAAGTAAAGCATTGGAAAGTTTTAATAAAATATTTTTGGGATATCTTACAATAGTATAAGTTTGTAAACCAATAAAATCATCATCTACAGAAGCATCCAAAAATTTATCTTCCAGATGATACTTTAAATATTCTTTTAATTTATTATTATCTTCATCTTCCCACTCCTGTAGAGCATGTGTCATACCAACTTTTGCACTTTGATTATATTTTTTGATTGTTTTTAATGCTTTTTTATGAGCTGACATAATATTTTTTGATGCTTTAATAAATTTGGTTTCGTTGGCTATGCCAGGAGGAAATTTATTAGTTGCAAAATACCCAAAGAAAGCAAATATTCCCGGTTCATTTATTGTATTAAAATATACAACATCTTTCGGTAAGTATTGCATTAATTTATCTACATAAGTATTGAAATAACTATCAACATTTGAGTTAAGCCATGAACCCTTTCTAAATAGCCAGTCTGGAGTAGTGAAGTGATGAAATGTAATTATGGGGGTAATATCATTTGAGATTAGTTTTTTTGCTTTTTTAACATAATGACTAATAGCATCATTATCGAATGATCCTTCATTTGGTTCTACCCTGCTCCATTCTATTGAAAATCTAAATGCTTTGATACCAAGCTTTACAAGAAGTTCAATATCATCATCCACCATCTCGTAATGCTTGCAAGCTTCATTGCATGGTTCTACGCAAACAGAATTAGATTTATTTTCCCAAATAGTCCAATCATTATTGTAAATACCGCCCTCAACCTGATAGGAGGCAACAGCTGTACCAAAAAGGAATTTGTCAGGAAATTTAAGTTCATTCATATAAATAGATAATATATGCAATGTAAATATAGAAAAGTTGTAATAAGAATCTTAAAAAATGTTGCTGATTACTCCAGTAATTACGTCCATATGGAAGATTGTAAATCCACACATATAAATTTGCACCGTAAAGAATAACTAAAAGAATGATCATCATTATTGTTGCTTCTTTTCTGTATTTGGTAAAGAAAAGTAAAGGAATCAATATTTCAAGTATTCCAGTAAATTGGTGAACAATTCTTGGATACGGAATAAAGCTTGGAACTATTGCATCATAAAACTGTGGATTCAAAAAATGATTTATTCCAGCTCCAACGAAAAAGAGAACATAAACGTAAATAATTACTTTTGTTATATCCATTTTTTAGACTTGTTAATGGCTTTTTTCCATTTATTTAAATAGTAAATACGTTGCTTACTATCCATATTTGGATTCCAAGTTTTTGAATGAGTTATAAAAGAGTTCATATTTTTCAGTGGAAGATTGTTTACAAATAGAAAACTAGCGGCACCTGCTCCTAGTGCTGTAATCTCATTGATATCTTGTGATATAACCTTTTTTTGAAATATATCAGATTGAAATTGCATAAGAAGATTATTAACAATCATTCCACCATCTACATTTACCGAATTGAACTGTATTCCAATATCTTTCTCCATTGATTCAAGTAATTCATTAGATTGAAATGCTACTGACTCTAAAACAGCTCTCGCAATATGTGATTTATTTGAAAACCTAGAAAGACCAACCAATACTCCCCTAGCTGTTTCATCCCAGTGTGGTGAAAATAATCCTGAGAATGCTGGTACAAAATATACATCACCATTATCTTTTTCATCCAATGCTAACCTTTCGATTTCAGTGCTTTCTTTAATTATGTTTAAGTTATCTCTTAACCATTGGACTGCAGCACCGGCAATTGAAACTGAGCCTTCAAGAGCGTATTGTGGCTTATCACCATCTTTTTGATACGCGACTGTACTAAGTAGGCCATTGTTAGAATGTACTATTTCGGTACCAGTATTAGTTAAGGCAAAACATCCTGTTCCATATGTATTTTTAACATCCCCGGACGTAATACAATTTTGTCCAAATAATGAAGCCTGCTGATCTCCCAGTACAGCTGTAATAGGTACGTTTTTTAATATTTCTTTATTTGTTCCGTAATTAAACAATGATGGCTTAATTGATGGTAGCGAATCCTCGGGAATTTCCAGTTTGTTGACAACATCATCCATCCATTGCAAAGTATTAAGATCCATTAACAAAGTTCTACTGGCATTTGTTACATCAGTTACATGATTACTGGTTAGTTTATACAGAAGCCATGAATCTATAGTTCCAAAACATAAATCATTTTCTTTTTTTGCTTTTTTTACATCATCAACATTTCGCAAAAGCCATATTATTTTAGAAAGTGAGAAATATGTTGCAATAGGCAGTCCTGTTTTAAAAAAATTATCAGATAACTCTGAAATTTGTTTTATTTCATCACAAATATTTTGTGTGCGTGTATCCTGCCAAACTAAGGCATTGTGTAGAGGTTCACCGGTAGATTTTTTCCATGCAAGCGTTGTTTCTCTTTGATTAGTGATACCAATACTATCTAATTGATTTATAGAAAACTCTTTATCAACTTTTGATATACAGTTTGTAACTGATTCCCATATTTCAGTAGGATTGTGTTCTACAGAAACTTTGTCTGGTAAAAGTTGTCTAAACTCTTGTTGATGGTTTGCAACAATTTGTCCTTTATCATTAAATACAATAAATCTAGAACTTGTAGTTCCTTGATCTATACAACCAAAATATTTCATAAAATATATTGTAAATTTTGTATATCGAACATGTCTACAAAAAGTATTTATATTCCATTTTGAGATCCAAATGGACCAATAATTGTCCCCATTATGAATCCATATGTAAAGCCATAAAAAAACCCAATTTTTAGATATTTTATTGTTTCATTTCTGAAACGTAATTTTCCATCTTCTTCAAATCTAAATTTATATCGATATTTTTCCGAAAAAGTATGTCTTACAACTGGGTACAAATAAAAAATAAATCCAATCCCAATACCAGAAAGTATTCCTTCAATTAGTCTTGACACTGCTTCTTCTAACATTATTCCAATTTAATAAAGTTATTAAATTATAAAGATACACTTAAATAACAAACTATGGATTATGTATACGAAGAAACAACGGTTTATGCAATATTATTCGTTGTTGCATTTTTTGCTTCATTAGTTGATTCTATTGCTGGAGGTGGTGGATTATTAACTACTCCTTCAATGCTTTTAGTTGGAATGCCTCCGCTAAATGTATTAGCAACTAATAAATTTCAATCCTGTTTTGGTACTGTTACTTCTACTTATAACTATTACAGAAATGGATTCCTTGTTGAGAAAAATAAAAAATTGTACACTATTTTATCATTTATTGGGTCTGGTGTTGGAACATTGCTAGTGAGTAAAATTTCTAATGAAACACTTGAATCGGTAATACCAATACT
>CETM01075358.1_pt1 | contig 14721 bp, 16 predicted proteins | sample 361451 | NCBI WGS metagenome assembly CETM01 (sample SAMEA2622690, study PRJEB7988) | marine metagenome | isolation source: saline water (ENVO:00002010), including
TGATTGGTCAAGTCAATTATTTTACTAATGACTTTGATACAGAAACTACAGGTTATGACATAGTAGCAACATATAGCACTGTTTTATTTGGTGCAGATGCAGATATAAGTGCTGCATGGAATCATACAGAAACAGAAGTCACTAATTCTGGTGCTGTAACTGGGGCTTCAAAAGTCAAGCGTTTAGAAGAAGGTCTGCCAGAAGACAGAATGACCATAACTCTTGCTCAAACTTGGAGTGACAGAGTTAGCTCATTTATTCGTGCGAACATGTATGGTGAGTATTATGCAGTTCACGCTGACTGGTTTGGCACTGACTCAGATGCTGAATGGACTGTTGATGCATCAGTAAACATTGATCTTACAGATAACTTCTATGTTTCAGCAGGTGTGCAAAACTTATTTGATACCGAAGCTCTTAAAATTGATGGTTCAGCTGGAGCAAATGGCGAAGGCGTTCCTGGAAATGTTCTTGGAGCAATTTATTATGAAACTTCTCCTTATGGCATTGAAGGTGCTTTTTGGTATGTAAAAGCTGGATACAATTTCTAAGACAAGTTTTTTAGATTTAAAAAGGGTGCTATCAAGCACCCTTTTTTTAGATTAAAAACATTTTTTAGACATTGTTTCAATAAAGTAAAGTCCTGTTGATACTGCAGGACCAATCCCGAGTGCAAAGATAACAGTTCCAATTCCTACGGTACCTCCTAAATACCAGCCAATACTTATAACTGTTAACTCTAAAAAAACTCTAACCCATGCAATCGGCAGGCCTGTTATTCTTTGGCAACCCGTCATCAACCCATCTCTTGGACCTGGGCCTAGATTCGCAATCAAATAAATTCCACTTGCAAGACCTACTAACAATGTTCCGCAAATAACTTGCATTATTTTTATTGGATATTGTTCCGGATGCGGAAGATAAGGTAGAGACCACTCAATTACAGCTGCAATAATGATGACGTTCAATATTGTTCCAATCCCTGGTTGTTGTTTTAATGGGATCCAAAGCAGAAGTACTCCCAGACTGATCAAGAAAGTAAGAGCACCTATACTTAAATCTGTTGTTATCGATAGACCCTCAGCTAAGATTGTCCATGGACTCATCCCGGTAGATGCTGTAATAATTAATGATTCACCTAAGCCAAATAAGAACAAACCAAAAGACAAGATAAGCACGGTTAATGGTTTAGGCGTAAAATTTAATGGTTTTTCTGAGCTCCATTTAGTCGTTGGTACAGATCTGATTAAAAAAATTTTCATTAGTAAGTTAGGTTAAGTTTTCGATAGTTTAAGGTAAAGCATACAAAAAGAATTATTTATTTATAAAATAAACTAGCTCCTAAAAATTCAAATATAATCTACTTAATGAATAAATCAGATGTTTCAAGAATTATAGAAATGGCTTGGGAAGATAGAACTCCTTTTGATGCTATAGAGGCTCAGTTTGGCTTAAATCAAAAAGCTGTTCAGCACTTGATGAGAGACAATTTAAAACCTTCATCTTATAAATCATGGCGAAAAAGAGTTCAGGGTAGATCAACAAAACATTTGGCCAAGAGAGGATTTAGTGTGGGTCGTCATAGGTCGTACGACCAAAATAAAATTTAATTTTTACTGTAATTAATTCAGGCTTGCGTTAACTTTTTCAAGCTTGTCTGAGCCTGGGCACAATTCCTGATCAGAAAATTGATTAAGAGGCGTATCAGCAATATTTAAAATTTCTGTATGGTCTTTCACTTCAGGGTTTATATACAATAATCCAGTAAGTACTTTTCCATTTTTTTCAGCCTCATTTAAACTCTGTACTGCTAGGCCTTTATCAAGCGGATCATATTTTTTTGAAAGTTTTTCAAGAGTAAGTATTGCGCCATCATGAAGTGGCACATCTACTTTAGATCCTTCTTTATAGCTTGTCTTGATCTCTTGTCCAATTGGGACAAAATCAAGGCTTGATACTGATTCATTGTGCTCCCTGATGTGATCATAGCTTTTTGTTGAACCTGCATGATTATTAAATGTTACACAAGGGGAGATAATATCTATCAATGAAAATCCTTTAAATTTCATAGCTGCTTTCAATAGAGGAACTAATTGATCTTTGTCTCCCGAAAAACTTCTACCAACAAACCCTGCTCCAAGTTGAATTGCCATTGCGGCAAGATCAATTGGAGCTAACACGTTTTCTTCTCCATATTTACTCTTTGATCCTTGGTCATTGGTTGCAGAAAATTGACCTTTAGTTAGACCATAGGTGCCATTATTTTCAACAATATAAGTAATGTTTAGCTGCCTTCTTGCTGCATGCATAAACTGCCCTATGCCTATTCCTGCTGTATCACCATCTCCTGAGACGCCCAAATACAATAAATCTTGATTCCCAAGATTGGCCCCGGTTGCAACTGATGGCATTCTGCCATGCACAGAATTAAAACCATGAGCCTGGTTTAAAAAATAAGAGGGTGATTTAGATGAGCACCCGATTCCTGAGAGTTTTGCAATTTGATCTGAGGAAAGACTTAGATCATAGCAAGCTTCTATTACCGCAGCGCTTATAGAATCATGCCCACATCCAGCACACAGAGTTGAGATGGTTCCTTCATAATCCCTTCTTGTTAAACCAAGAGAATTTTTTTCAAGGTTGGGGTGATGATTAACAGGTTTGACGATATAGGTCATTTCATTTCCTCAGCAGTTTTGGAAAAATTTTTATCTGACAGAATTTCAATGATTGATTCTGAAATAAAATCAGCAGTAATTGGCGCACCATCAAAACATAAAACTGAAATAAATTTTTCTGGATTGATCTTTCCTTCCGAGACTAAAAGAGTTTTCATTTGTGCATCTCTATTCTGCTCAACAAGAAAAATAGATTCATGTTGGTCTATAAAATTCCATACTTCTTCACTAAAAGGAAAAGATCTTATCCTCATTGCATCAATTGGAAAACCTAAAGCAGAAAGTTGATCGAGAGACTCTTGCATCGCTGCTTCAGTGCTGCCAAAGTAAATTAATCCCTTTGAGCTAGCATTTGTTTCTTGTTTGAAGATCGGTTTTGGTAAAAATTTATTAGCGCCTTCAAATTTTTTTAAAATTCTTGAGAGGTTTCTTGCATTAACCTCTCCATCTTCAACATATCTTGCATATTCATCATGCGAGCTTCCCCTTGTAAAGTAAGCACCTTTTTCAGGGTGTGTGCCGGGGAGAGTTCGAAATGGAATCCCATCTCCATCAACATCAAGGTACCTACCCCATGATTCCACATTATCTAGATCATCTTTGGACAGAACTTTTCCTCTATCAAACTCCTTAGCATCATCCCACTTAAATTTTGGACAAGTCCAATCATTCATCCCTATATCTAGATCGGATAATACAAAAACAGGTGTCTGAAGGCGATCAGATATATCAAATGAGTCAGCAGCAAATTCAAAACATTCCTTTGGATCAGAGGGAATTAACATCACATGTTTAGTGTCTCCATGCGAGGCATAGGCACATGACAGGATATCTGATTGCTGAGTTCGTGTTGGCATCCCAGTAGAGGGGCCACCTCTTTGAATATTAAAAATTACTACAGGGATTTCAGCAAAATACGCTAAACCAACAAATTCCGTCATGAGTGAAATTCCAGGGCCGCTTGTTGCTGTAAAAGCTCTTGCACCATTCCAGTTTGCACCGATTGCCATTCCAATTGATGCAAGCTCATCCTCGGCTTGAACAAACGCAAATTTATTTTTTCCAGTTTTCTCATCAACCCTGAATTGATCACAATATTTTTTATAAGATTCAGCTAGTGATGTTGATGGGGTAATAGGATACCAAGCGCATACTGTTGCTCCGCCATAAACGCAACCTAGTCCTCCAGCATTATTTCCATTAGTTAGAATCATCCCATCAGTGAGATTTTTTTGATTAACTTTAATGTCGCAAGCATCAACTAGATGTTGTTTTGCATAATTAAAACCCATCTCTAATGCCTGAACATTTGGTGCAATTAATTTTTCTTTACCTTTAAATTGCTCCTCAATTAGCTCAATAAAAATACCTTTATTAATACTCATCAAATATGATAAAGCCCCAACATAGACTAGATTTTTAAATAACAGCCTGGTTTTAGGGTTTTTAAACTCGTCAACACATAATGAGGTTAGTGGCACTTCAATAATATTTATGTCATCTCTATGGAATTCTCTTTTCCAAGATGAATCATATAAAAGATATCCGCCTGAATTAATTTCAGCAACATCTTGGACGTACGATTGGGGGTTCATTGCAACCATGAAATCTATACCAGCCTTTCGACCGAGATATCCTTTTTCACTTGCTCTTATTTCAAACCATGTTGGAAGACCTTGAATGTTGGATGGAAAAATATTTTTTGGGCTGACGGGAATGCCAGATCTAAATATGCCCTTTGCAAACATCTGATTTGCACTTGCAGAGCCAGAACCATTAACATTAGCAAACTTAATAACAAACTCATTGATTGAGGCAAGTTTGTTCATGAGTATACCTTCGCTTCTTCGTATAGATATGTTTGCATATCCCAAGCACCTGTAGGACATCTCTCTGCGCACAAGCCGCAATGCAAGCAAACATCCTCGTCTTTAAACATAGTTCTCTTGGTCGGTAAGATCTTAGAAACCAACAAATCTTGTTCAATGTTTAAAGCGGGAATCCTGGTATTCTGCCTTACTTCATCCTCAGGACCATTAAACATGAAATTAATACAATCGGTAGGACAAATATCAACACAAGCATCACACTCTATACACAAACTCTCGGAAAAAACAGTTTGTACATCACAATTCAAGCATCTTTGTGCTTCTTCCATTGCAAGGCTTGGATCAAAGCCTTTCTCAACCTCAATTTTTAAGCTTTTTAATGCGGTTTCTTGATCTGCTTTAGGTACTAGAAATCTTTTAGCTTGAGAAATGTCATTATCATAAGACCATTCATGCAGCCCCATTTTTTGACTTACTAGATTAGTGCCAGGAGATGGTCTGTCATTAATATCCTCATTTTGACAAAACTTATGAATTGAAATCGCAGCCTGATGTCCATGCGCTGCAGCCCAAATTATATTTTCAGGTCCCCATGCGGCATCCCCGCCAAAAAATACCTTTGGATGAGTAGATTGAAAAGTTGTAGGGTTAACAACGGGCATATCCCATTCTCCGAATTCTAGACCAATATCTCGTTCTATCCATTCAAAGGAATTATCTTGCCCAATAGCCACCAAAACATCATCACACTCAAGCACAACAGGATCCTCACTCGTTGGTACCAGCGACCGATTTCCCTTTTCATCAAATACAGCTTCAACTTTCTGAAACTCCATCCCAACCAGCATTCCAGCCTGATGAATAAATTTTTTCGGAACATGATTCTCAAGAATTGGAATATTTTCTTCCATGGCATCTTCAATCTCCCATTCAGATGCTTTCATTTGTGAGAAGGGGCTTCTGACAACAACTTTTACATCCTCTGCACCCAATCTTAAAGAAGATCTACAGCAATCCATTGCAGTGTTTCCACCCCCCAGAACAATTACTTTTTTTCCAATAGAGTCAACATGTTCAAAGGCAATACTGGTTAAAAAGTCTATGCCAATATGAATATTAGCTTCAGCCTCTTTTCGGCCCTCAATGTTTAAATCTTTTCCTTTTGGAGCACCGGTTCCAACAAAAACCGCATCAAAATCTTCCATTAAAAAATTTTTAAGACTGGTGATTTCAGAGTTGAATTTTGTCTTTAATCCCATTTCAAGAATCTGATCAACTTCTGCATCTAAGACCTCTACCGGAAGCCTGAATGATGGAATATTTGTTCGCATCAAACCTCCAGCCTGAGGATCTTTTTCATATAGAGTGCACTCATATCCCATGACAATCAAATCTCTTGCAACAGTTAGCGATGCAGGCCCGCCACCTATAAGAGCAATTTTTTTCCCATTCCTTTTCTTAGGAGCTTTAGGCAACAAGTCAGAAACATCATCTTTAAAATCAGCAGCAACTCTTTTTAGTCTACATATGGCAACAGGTTTTTCATGAGTTCTGGTTCTTCTACAGGCTGGTTCACATGGTCTGTCGCATGTTCGACCAAGGATTCCAGGGAATACATTTGACTCCCAATTAATCATATAGGCTTCGGTATATTCATTTTGGGATATTTTTCTAATATATTCCGGAACAGGTGTATGAGCAGGGCATGCATACTGACAATCCACGACTTTATGATAATACTGTGGATCAGATGTATCTGTAACAGGCATAAATGTTTTAATTGAATTTTTTCCGTTTGAATCTTTAAGATTTTCTTTAGCTGCAAATATCTGAGATTTAAAATCAGCTACTACTGCTTCTCTAAGTTTTTGAGCCTCAGATAATTCATGAGTGTGCAAGGAAGTTCTTAGATCAAAACCTAAATCTTTACGAAGATCTTTTGGGACAGCAACTTTTACCCAATAGGTATTGTGTCTTTTGAATAAGTACTTTGTATCCATATAATTTGGCTCCCCTCCAAATTAGCTATAAGGTACAGGAAAAATCCTTATCTTATAGGAATCTCTAGGTTTACAATAAACATATAATCGACAATATGCAACTTAATATCTGAGGATTTATTTGCCTTTGAGTAAAAAATTTTATGTGCTATAAAATGTAGTTCATTAATATAAAACAAATGCATTTTTCAATTATTTTTAAAGTTTTTAGTTTGGTTGTATTATTTTGCCTAAGTGCTTGCCAAACAAAAAAATTAACTCCTTTTGAAGAGGCAAAAAACCCATATGCTCATCTTGGTGTAGAAGGTTATATGGGTGCAGCCATGACCTCATGTTTAGGAATGGCGCCTCAGGGTCCGCCTATAGTAAGGAAGAAAGATGGTACCACGGTGGTCGCTGATGATCATTCACCTGAACATTCAGGTTATTTTGATTGTGTTGATCGTGAAATCTCTAAGAGCGAACACCGCATCAAAAAAGATTCAGATTGATTAGAAGCTTTTAATTGACTAAATTTTATTTAATCCAAGGTTCACCGCCTTCAAAAGATCTTCGGTATTTTCCAATCCAGCAGAAATTCTAATCAAACTTTCTGATATGCCAACTTCTTTTTTTTGATCTGGAGTAAGATTTCCATGCGTCATAGTGTATGGATGACTAACAAGGCTCTCAAACCCTCCAAGAGATGCTGCAAGGGGAAGAATATTCATTCCTTCAATAAAATTTTTAACTCCTGCTAAATCATTCAATATTTCAAAGCTGAGCATTCCGCCAAAACCATTTTGTTGTTTTTTTGCTATTGCATGAGATGGATGACTTTGTAATCCGGGATAATAAATCATATTTATCTTTGGATGTGTAGATATTAGCTCTACAATTGCTGCAGCATTTTTTTCATGTTTCTCCATTCTGATACCAAGAGTTCTAAGCCCCCTCAAAGTTAAATAACTATCAAACGGTGATCCGGTAATGCCTAAGGCATTTGCCCAAAATTTTAGTTTCGATAAAATCTCGTGATTATTTGTTATCAATGCTCCACCAATAACATCAGAATGACCATTTATATATTTTGTTGTTGAATGCATGACAATATCTGCACCGAGTTTAAGCGGGTTTTGTAAAAACGGAGATAGAAAAGTATTATCAACTACCACCAACGCATCACATGCTTTGGCTTCTTTTGATATTTTTTTAATATCCACGGCCTGTAATAAAGGATTGGATGGTGTTTCTACCCATATCAAGTCTGGATTAATTTCACCAATAGTTTTTTTGCAGAACGATTCTTTACCTTGATTGATAAAATAAGTATCGAGCATTCCTTTTTTAGCCAAAGATGAAAAAAGTCTATGTGTTCCCCCATAACAATCATGAGGTAGGATCACTTTGCTATTAATATTTAAAATATTTGCTACTAGAGTAATAGCTGCCATTCCCGAGCTTAGTATTTCACCGCCTACACCATTCTCAAGTTGCGTTAGAGCATTTATTAAATGATCTCTGCTTGGATTTGTTTCTCTTGTATATTCATATTCTTGCTCTTTTCCAAGTTCCTCATATTCAAAATTTGATGAGAGATAGAGAGGGGGAACAATTGATCCATGATGTGCATCAGATCCAATCCCAGCTTTGGTAGCAATAGTTTCTTTTTTAAATTTTTTCATGTATTTATTGAAGCATTAATCATCAGACCTTAAAAGTAAATTATGTTATGGTTTTTCAATGCCCTTAGTTCATCCAATAGATATTTCAGATCAAAGTGTTAAAGAATTAGTGAAATTTTTTAATGAAACATTGGGTTTTTGCCCAAACTCTGTTCTAACCATGCAAAGAAGACCAAATATTGCAAAAGCATTCATAGAGCTAAATATGGCTGTAATGGAGAACCATGGTCAATTAACCTCAGAATTCAAACGCTTAATTGCCTTTGTTAGCAGCAATACTTCTGGATGTAGATATTGTCAGGCGCATACCATTAGAGCTGCAGAGCGTTATGGCTCGACCTCTGAGAGACTTGAGCATGTTTGGGATTTTAAGAATCAAGATTTTTTTACAGATGCTGAAAAAGCAGCTTTACAGTTTACGCAAGAGGCCAGCATGGTTCCTGTAAATGTAGCTAAGGACACAGAACAGCAATTACATTTATATTGGTCTGATGATGATATTGTTGAAATCATGGGCGTTATTGCATTATTTGGTTATTTAAATAGATGGAACGATGTTATGGCAACATCTCTTGAAGAAGATGCGACAAGCTCTGGCAAAGATTTGCTAAAGGGTATAGCTTGGGGTCCTGGTAAACATAAGGCTTAAAAATAATTATTAGATAAAATAATTCTTACCTTCAAAGACTGTCTCTTTGGCTCAATAACACTTAATATTACAAGACAATAATTTATGAACTATAGGGTATCTTTAATTGCTTTATTTTACATTTTTAATACTTGTTCTAGCTTCTCTCTTAGTAGGTAACGCGGCCTTATCTATATTCGCCGGGATTATTTTTGCATATTTTTTAAAACCCTCAAAAATGTTCATATCTCGTCGCGTTGGCACCATCCCATTGCAAATCGGTATTGTGTTAATTGGCTGCACCATTAGCCTGCCTTATGCTTTAGGTGTTAGCTCAGAGTATTTACCTTGGATTTCATTCTTCGTAATTGTTTCTTTCTTTGCAGGACTCCTGCTTGGTAAGCTGCTTGGAATTCATCATCGAGTAACTTTCTTACTATCATCTGGAGCAGCTATTTGTGGTGGGACTGCTATGGCAGCAGTGGCACCAATCATCAAAGCAAAACCCCAAGAGCTACTGATCGCTATGACCATTGTTTTTTTGCTAAATGCAGTTGCCATTATTTTATTTCCAATTGTTGGCACTTTTTTGGGAATGAATAATTTCGAATTTGGTGCATGGTCTGCACTAGCTATTCATGACACTGGTTCAGTCATTGGCTCAGCTTTAATTTTTAGCAATGAATCTGCTCAAGTTGCTGCCACATTAAAACTAGGAAGAACAATATGGCTCATACCACTAATACTGATAGCAAATTGGATTTTTAATAAGCAGGCTCAAGCAACAAAATTTCCTCAATTCATACTATTTTTTATTATAGCCATTACTGCTAACACTGTATTTGGTTTTAGTGATCAAACAATTAATATTTTTCAAATATCTAGCCAAGCTTTTCTTCTATTTGGTTTATTTTGTATTGGCAGCCAATTTGATTCTGATGAGCTTAAATCGATAAGTGCCAAACCATTGATATTAGCCCTGATGTTATGGGCGATCGTTATCCCGTCAGCTTACTTTTTGGTTAAATATTTTTAATGATATTTAAGTTAAGATAATCTTAAGAAGCGCATTTAAAGATGAGGATGAATGAAAAATTTTGAAAATAAGGTAGCAGTAATAACAGGTGCGGGTAGTGGCATAGGTCGAGGTATAGCTGAGATTTCAGCTACTCATAAAATGCGATTAGTATTAGCTGATGTTGATGAAAAGGGGCTAAATGAAACTCTTGAGTTAGTAAAAAGCAAAGGCGTTGAGGCTATAGCCAGAGTTACCGATGTCAGTAACCTAGATGAACTTGAAAACCTAGCAAGCCAGACTTTTGAAACGTTTCAAAATTGCCACCTTCTATTTAATAATGCTGGCGTTCTTGGTCCAGCTCCAATAAGCAAAGTTAATCGTGACATGTATGACTGGCTCATCAACATTAATTTAGGCGGTTGTTTTAATGGCGTGCATGCTTTTTTACCAAAAATGCAATCTTCAAAAGAGGAAGGACACATTATTGCAACTTGTTCTACTTCAGGTTTTATAGCTTATCCAATGTTAGGTCTTTATTCAGCATCTAAATTTGGTATTAGAGGTCTAATGACATCTTTGCGGGCTGAATTAACTGGTTCAAATATTGATGTCAGTATTGTTTGCCCTGGAGAGGTAACAACCAATATTGTAAATAGCACATATGGTGATACTTCAAACCAGGAGGTCAAATCAGCATCAAAAGATTCAGATCATGATCCAAAAGCACTGTTAGAAGTTGCAGCTGAGGATGCACAAAATACTTTTCCAATATCTCCTCTTGAGGCAGCACAAGCAATTTTTGCTGGAATTGAAAATAAAGATTTTTATATCTTTACTCACAAAGGCTATAAACGTCAGTTAGAAGAAATTTCAAATGAATATCTTCAAGCATTTGAAAAATCAATGTTCCAATAATTAATCATGTTAAATAAAATTTTAATTTGTATTCTTGTAGCTATTTTTTTTGCTGCAATTATTTATATTCCCAAAGCAATAAGGGTTTATAACGTTGTGCATTTATTTGACGAAGATAAGATTGTCAAAAATTTTATCAATATGAATAAAATTTTCCCTACCACTCTTATAAAATCTTCAAGTAAACCTCATATTTTTCAAACTAGGAACTTTGAACTTCCTGCATCCTATTCAATGGATGGGAAAGAGCATGATATGGCTGAAGCATTAGATTACTTTAAAACAGATGGCTTGATTGTTCTGCATAAGGGTGATTTGCTCTATGAAAATTATTGGCAAGGTAATTCGAAAGATCAACCTCATATTTCTTGGTCTGTTGCTAAGTCATTTCTTTCTGCTTTAATTGGAATTGCGTATCATGATGGTCTCATTGAAGATTTAAGCGATCCAATTACAAAGTATCTAAATGATTTTAATGATTCAGGTTATGCAAATGTGCCAATAAAAGATATTTTGCAAATGTCATCTGGTGTTATTTTCAATGAAGATTATGCCGACTATAACTCGGATATAAATAAATTTGCCCGAGCTTTAGCTCGAGGTACATCAATGAGAGATTTTGCTAAGAGCTTAAAAAATGGAAAGGAGCCTGGAACATTTAATCATTATGTAAGTATTGATACTCAAATGTTAGCAATGCTTTTGGAAGAGGTAACAGGACAACCTGTTGCACAGAATCTTGAAGAAAAAATTTGGACTAAAATAGGCATGGAGCATGATGCATATTACATGGTTGATGATACTGGGGCTGCATGGGCACTGGGTGGGTTAAATGCTACTTTGCGTGATTATGCAAAATTTGGCCAGCTTTACTTAAATAATGGCAAATGGGGCAATAAACAAATCGTCCCAGAAGAATGGGTTCATGCATCTCATAGACCTGACGGACCTCACCTTGAACCCGGAGAAAATGAATTATCTTCAAGCCCTTGGGGTTACGGTTATCAGTGGTGGGTTCCTGGGTTTCCTTCTTCTGATTATTTGGCTTCAGGGATTTACAATCAATACATTTATATTGATCCGCTAACTGAAGTTGTTATTGCCAAAACTTCATCGAACCATAAGTTTAATCAAGAGCGACAGTACTCAAAAGATGCTCATGTAGCCATGTTTAGAGCCATTGCTAAAGTTGTGGATTCAACACTTTAAGAATGATAAAAAACTTTTCTTTTTTATTATTACTTTTTTCCCTCGATGCTTCAGCTTGGTGGGATAAAGGCCATCAATTGGTTTGTGATGAAGCCTACAAATTACTAACACCCCAAGCGAAGAAGTCTTTAGATCCTTTGATTGAGGAGCATGGATCTTATGGTATAGCATGTCTTTGGCCTGATTTGGTTAAAAATGAAAATAGAAAAGATACTAGATCTTGGCATTACATTAATTTGCCTGATTCAGAGCAAAATACATACAAGGCCTCATGCCCAGAAAATGGATGTCTAATATATGCTTTTCATAAACAAATGAAGGTTTTAAATAATCACTCTAAAGCATTTCGTGAAAGAGCTGAAGCTGTTTGGTTTATAGGTCATTTTGTTGGAGATGTTCATCAACCCATGCATGTTGGATATCCAGAAGACAGAGGAGGAAATGATCATAAACTTAAATTTCCAGACGGAAGCTCAACGAATATGCATAGTTTGTGGGATGGACAAATTATCGAGCACATGGACTCTTTGTTTGGAGAGCAATATCTTTTAAAAAATGTCTCTATAAAAATATGTAAATTTATAAATAGTCCTCAATCTACAGAATTTGAATCTTGGGCTCAAGAAAGTCGAGATATTGCAATGCAGGGATCAGTTGGTTATAGAAATAATGAGTTACAGATCGTGACAAATGAGTATATGGAAAATCATTTTGAGATTGTTCAAGAAAGGATTGCATTAGGCGCAATTAGATTAAGCCAGATTTTAAATAGAATTTATCCCTAGGGTGATTTTGCATTGAATTTTCAACGTTTTTTTAAATACCTTGCCCCCTCAAAAAAAACAAAACTTGTTTTATCCTTTGATGGCGGTGGTGTCCGTGCAATTGCAGCAGTGGTTTTTCTTAAGCAATTGGAAATAGCTTCAGGAAAGAAAATTTTTGATATTTTTGATTTTTTTATTGGGACCAGCGCTGGCGGAATTAATGCTCTAAATATCGCAGGTCTACAAGTCAATTGTTTTGAATTAGAAGATTTTTGGTCAAAAGAGAATTTGGCTAAAACGATGTCTAAATCATTTTGGGATAATGCTTCTTTCTTACAAACCAAACCTAAATATGATGGGAAGGGCAAGCGAGAATTATTGCTGGAATATTTCAAAGATCAATCACTTGGAGAAGCTAAAAAGCCTGTTGCAGTGTTAGCTTATGATGTTGAGAATAGAAAGCCTCGTTTATTGAGTTCTTATGATTCTCCTGGAATCAAAATGGTTAGTGCGGCAAGTGCAACTAGCGCAGCGCCAATTTATTACTCTACACAAGAGATTGATGATGGAACTTGGTTAATTGATGGTGGTATTGTTGCTAACAATCCCTCTTTGATAGGATTTTCAGAAGCAAGGAAAATTTTTCCAGGATGCAAAATCAAAGTGCTAAGTATTGGCACAGGAATCAATAGAAGAAAAATTAATGGACGAAACTCTGCTAAGTGGGGAGCCTTAAATTGGTTTCGTCATGATATTTTAGGAGTTATGCTTGAATCTAGTATGTTTGATGAAATAGCCCGTGATCTAATGGCTAAAGACTATTTACGAATAAACTCATCTACAGGTTTGGTCAATCGAAGAATGGATGATACTTCTGATATCAACTTGGAGCGCATCCATCTTATGGGGATGGAATGGTGGTCTGAATTTAGACAAGATACAATTGATTTTTTAAATGTTTAATATATTAAGTTTTATCAAGAAAAATACTGTACACTTCGTTTTTTATTTTCATTAAGAAGGAATTTTATGAATATTTATGTTGGAAACCTCCCTTGGAGTATCGATGATGCAAGTCTTGAGAAAATTTTTGCTGAGCATGGCACAGTTACCTCTGCTAAAGTTATCACCGATCGTCAAACTAATCGCTCCCGTGGGTTCGGTTTTGTTGAAATGTCTGATGGCGGAGAGAACGCTATCCAAGCATTAAATGATGCTGAAGTTGAAGGCAGAAAATTAGTAGTTAATGAGTCTCGTCCTAGAGATTAATCTATGAGTTACCTGGGGCTGGTTGGATTATTTGGTCTTATTGGTCTAACAGGTCTTCTTAATAAAGTTCATCCAAGTCAGTCCGGTGGCTCAATTAGATTATTGGGCCTGCTAGGCTTTTTAGGCTTGGCTGGATTTTGGTTTACACCTCTTGGAGCTTGCGGAGCTTTTGGCGCACTTGGAGTTTGGAATCATCAAAACAATTCAATTGCTAGATTGGCCTATCTTGGTTTGCTTGGAATAATTGGAGTGATTCAAACTATCAGTTTTTATCTTTAGTTGCTAACACTAACAGACCTGCAGCTATGGCTAAGTTTTTAATAAAATTTTGCATCTCATGTGCTTGCGAAGGGCCATCATTGATCGACCAAAAATCATGAATATAGACATTAATAATTATAGTTAAAACAAATAACATTAATGCAGTTGGCCTAAGTTTTTTTCCAAGGATTAAAAAAATACCACCTAACAATTGAATGGCTATAGTCAATGGGAGGAGAATTAATGAATAAGGTACACCCTTCATCCTCATTAATGCTAAAGTTGATACATAATCAAAAACTTTACTTAATCCTGGGACAATAAAATATAAGCCTAAAAGAGATCTTCCAACTATAAAAATTAGATTATCTGACTTTTTTAACCATTCCATTTTATGACCTGTTATTAATTTTAATCTTAGACTAACATTAATATATTTAAAGGAGATTAACATGAAAAATATTTTTCAAACTTCAGGGTTTCTCA
>CETM01001703.1_pt1 | contig 14715 bp, 15 predicted proteins | sample 361451 | NCBI WGS metagenome assembly CETM01 (sample SAMEA2622690, study PRJEB7988) | marine metagenome | isolation source: saline water (ENVO:00002010), including
ATGAATTACATTATTTAAATTAAAATTTGTAATTTGGCAAATACACCTTATAAATAAATTGATGGATATATTACTTATTACACTTATAGTTGTTTTATTAGGTTCAAACATTGTAGTGATAATTTTCTTATTACGTAATAAACAACAAAAATTAGAGGATCCTACTCTAGCTTTCAAAGATGAATTTAATTCCTTCAAAGAGTCTTTCAGTCAATCTTTTGGACACATGTCCAAAGATATCGCAAAAGATATGTCAGGTGCTTTAACACGAGTTGATGAGAAGGTAGGTGTATTTAATAAGCAAGTTGAAGCTTTAAATAAAAGCCAAAATAATTTTAGCCGGATCCTTGCTGGCGTAAAGCAATATGGAGTTTTAGCAGAATTTTCTCTAGCTTCACTTTTAAAAGATTTATTGCCTGCATCTCAATATATTGAAAATGTAAAAATGAAACCAGACGAAACAGGCGATACAGTAGAATTTGCAATAAAACTTCAAGATGTCCTTGTTCCAGTAGATAGTCATTGGCCAATTGAAAAATTTAAAGAGATAGATAATGCTTATCAAGATAAAGACAAAGATGCTTTGGCTGAGGCAAGAAAAGATTTAGCTGCAGCATTCAGAAATAAGGCTAAAGCTGTAAGTTCCAAATATATCGCGCCACCGAAGACAACTGATTTTGCAATCGTTTATGCACCAACAGAAGGATTGTTTGCAGAGCTTTCAAGTTATCGAGATCCAAAAACCAAAGAACTTTTACTTGAAGAACTTAGAACAAAATACAAAATTACAATCGCTGGACCAAATACCTTGTCTGCACTCTTGCAGTCCTATCACTTGGGCTTTCAGACGCTTAAAGTCCAAAAACACGCTACACAGATTTATAATGATTTAAAACTTATCTCGAGAAGATTTGAAAAACATTTTGATGGAATTATAGATCTTAGAAAAAAATTAGAACAAGCAATGACTACAACCGATAGTTTTGGAAGAGATGCACGCTCTATAATGAATACACTAAATAATATCAAAGATCCCGAAACAGTAAAAGAGACAGTTGAAGAAAATTCTGATAAAATTAAAGCCTTTAAGTAAATAAATTTCCTAAATGTCAAATTTTGTATTTTACGATTTCGAAACCAGTTCATCCAATAAACAATGGGGTCAAATTATTGAAGTTGGAGCAATTCTAGTTGATGATCAGTTAAATGAACTAGATAGATTTGAGTCAAGATGTAGACTTTCTCCAGGAATTATACCAGAGGCTATGTCTTTAATTGTGAGTAATACTACTCCAAAGAAATTAAAAGAAACTAATCTTTCTCATTACGAAATGGTTAAGCAGTTTGTTGAGAAACTTAAAGTCTGGGGTAAAGTTACTTATATAGGTTGGAATAATATTGAATTCGATCAAATTTTCTGGAGAAACACTCTTTTTCAAAATTTACAATATCCTTTTACCTCTACAACTAACGGCAATAATGAAGGCGACTTGTTAAACTTAGCAAGAGCAGCAAACCTTTATTATCCAAATACTTTAAAGAATGCGATTAATAAAAAAGGTAATTTGGAGTACAAACTTGATACTATGGCTCCACTCAACGGAATAAAACATGCAGCTCATACAGCAATAGGAGATTGTGGTGCCACATTACAAATTGCTAAGATAATTAAAAAGAAAGCACCAAGTGTGTGGGACAGTAGTTTGTTGACATCAAATAAAGAAGACAGCTTAAAAGTAATAAAAAATGAAGAACTTTTTTGCGCAAATGAATTTTACTACGGCAAAGTAGTACCTTTTGTTCAAACTTTTGTTTGTCAACATCCAGTATATCAGTGGCCAAAAACATTCGACTTAAAGCACGATCCTAATATTTATATGAATATGCCTATGCAAGTTCTAAAAGAAGAGTTAAAAAAATCTCCGAAAGTTTTAAGAACTTGTCGTCATAACAAACACCCCATTGTAATGAATCCCTCTTATATTGATCATTTTGAGGAATATAAAATGATAGGAATAAACAAATTAAAAGAAAGAGCAGGTATTGTAAGAAAAAATAAAAAATTTGCAGAAAAAGTTGAAGTAATTCTTAGAGATGAGGCTCAAGAAAAAGCCGAAACCAAATCCCAAGAGGATCTTTGCGAAGAGGAAAGTCTGTATAATTTCCCTTCAGCTGAAGATAATAAAATTCTAAGCGGTTTTCATGAAGTAGGGTGGGATAAAAAACTCTCATATTTAAATAAATTTAAGGATAAAAGATTCCATTATTTTGGAAAAAAATTACTTTATCAAGAAAAGCCCGATCTTCTACCTAAAGAAGATTATGATGAAATCCATAGCATAATTGTAAAAAGAGTTCTCTCTACTAATGACGATAAAAAGTGGAATACTATCCCACGTACGTATAAAGAGATTGATGATTTAAGAGCAAAGTTTGAAAAAAGCAAAGAAACTAATAAACTTAAAATGTTAGAAGATATTAACACCTACGTTGAAGAATTAGAAAAAATTTACTCTAGTGCATAGTTGACATTTTAAAAAAAAACTTTATCTATCTTTTTATGACTACAAAAAAAGTAACTGACGAAAGTTTTGAGTCGGATGTTATTAAGTCACAAAAACCAACCATAGTAGATTTTTGGGCAGAGTGGTGTGGGCCGTGCAAACAGATTGGTCCAATTTTGGAGGAGATTTCCAATGAAATGTCAAACGAAGTAGTAATCGCTAAACATAATATAGATCAGGAACCTAACACTCCAACCAAGTATGGAATTAGAGGAATTCCAACAATGCTTTTGTTTAAATCTGGAGAGCTTAAAGCAACTAAAGTTGGAGCCACCACAAAATCGAATATTGTTTCTTGGATTAAAGAAAATATTTAATTTTTACTTAAAACGTGTCCAACTAGGTATAGACTTCCAAAAATAACAATTATTTTTTTTTCTTTTTTTGAAAATTTATTCAAAGCATTCTTGATGCTTTTTGACTCAATAGATTGAAAATTATTTCTCCTTGCTATTTTAAATAGATCAAAAGAACTCATCGCAGCAGGTTCATCCGGAATTTTTATGGTAACAATTTTTTTAAAAATTCCTTTAAAATTTTTAATAAGTTTATCTGGATTTTTATTTTTAAGACTCCCCCAAATAGCATAAATAGGTATTTTAAATCCTCTTAAATAATTAGCTAAATTTTTCGTAGACACATCACTATGGCAACCATCCACCAGGACTCTTGTTTTTTGAAAGTTTTTGGTAAGTTTCCCTTTTATAAATTGAACCCGACCCTCAAATTTTATTTTAGGAAGTGTTTTCTTTATTATTTTAATATCTACCCCTAAATCCAGAGCTACTTTTATTGCTAAGCCTACATTTTCCCACAAACCCTCTGATAGAATATGTTTTGAATTAAGATAAATAAAATTTTCATAATCTTTGTAATATTTTTTATTATTTTTTGTAATAATTTTCCAGCATCCATGATTTATCTTCTCGCTTGGATTTTTCTTTAAAATATTATGTATTATTTTTGAAGTTTTATTTTTTTGCTTTCCAGTATAAATCCTTGTGTTTTTACTTAAAAATCCAACTTTTTGTTTACAAATTTCAACAATAGTTTTTGGATGAACCCATTCTTGATGTTGATAATTAATATTTGTTATCACTTGGGCTAAAGGATTAGACCATAAATTTGTGCTATCTTTTTTAAAAAGCAGACCACTCTCAATTAAATTATAAGATTCACTGTATGATTTAGAAGCCGAGAGAATATATATACATGTAAGTAGTTCAAACAAAGTAAGTTTTTGTTTTGTTTGCTCTATGATTTTTTTATATTTTTTAATTTCTTTTATAGAAATAAATCTGTTTCCTAACCAAAATCTATGTCTAACATCATATAAATGTGGACTAGTGAAAGTATTCACTTTTTGATTATTCGCTTCAAGGAAATATTTTAAGGAGGTTAAAACGCTATTTTTTCCGTCACTTCCAATTATGTTAATTACATTTTCGAGCTGTTCTTCAGGATTATCTAATTTTTCTAAAACTTTTTTTATTCTCTTGAGATCTAAGTTGATCCGGCGGCTATACTGCTTTTGAAGTTTTTGGTAAAGTTTCTTTGAAGGTTGTAACATCTGACGTACCTATAGCTTGAGCTTCTTTTTTCTTCAATAGAGTTGATAGAAGGGTTGAAATCGTTGATCTTAGATATTTTCTTTCTACTACTAAATCAATTCCACCGTGTTCTTTAACAAATTCTGCTGTTTGAAACTCTTCTGGCAACTCTTCTTTTACAGTATCTTGTATAACTCTACGTCCAGCAAATGCAATTATGGCTTTCGGTTCTCCAATTAAGATATCACCCAAACCTGCAAATGAAGCTGTTACTCCACCTGCTGTAGGGTTTGTCATCACTACAATGTAAGGCAGGTTGGCTTTTTTTAGTTCATGCACACCCAAAACTGATCTGGTCATCTGCATCAAGGCAATCGCACTTTCCTGCATTCTAGCACCTCCACTACAACTAAAAAAAATAAATGGATTTTTATTTTCTATTGCATGCTGAATACCGTGGATAAAAGCTTCTCCTGCAGCAGCGCCCAAAGATCCTCCAATGAAAGAAAAATTTTGTGCACCAGCAGTAATATTTATGCCTCCTAATTTTCCGTGGGCAATTACAATAGCGTCTGATTGCTTAGTCAGCGCTCTAGCTTTCTTTAGTCTTTCAGTATACTTTTTAGAGTCAGTGAACTTCAGTGGGTCATCTTTGGGAAGCGGTGTTTCTAAAATTTGATATTCTTTATTGTCGAAAAATATTTTAAACCTCTCCTCCGGAGAAAGTTTATGATGAGACCCACAAGTTGGACAAACACTCAAATTGTTAAAAAGATCATCTTTGTAAAGTAGATTCTTACACTCACATGTTGTCCATAATGCATCTTTAGACTCAGAGGATCTTTTTTTAAATAAAGACTTTATTTTAGGTTTTATAAATTTTGTAATCCAATTCATTTTATTTTATTCTTTAATCTTTTTACCATCTTATTTAATTTTGTGACAGGATTTTGACGATTTTTTAATGATTTCGTAATTTCCTTGCATAATTCACTTCCAACAACTAGACCATCAGATTTTTTAAGAGAGGCAATTGTCTTAATTGTAATTCCGAAACCTATTACTAAATTTTTAGAACTATTTATTTTTTTAATTTTATTGTAATTTTCTAAAATTTTTCTTGGGGAAACTTTCAATTTTCCGCCTGTAGTTGATAACATACTTATATAATAAATCATATCATGTGAGTTATCTATTATTTTCTTCATTCTTTCTTTCGAAGTTGTTGGTGATAATAACTGAACAAAAGTGATAGAATTTTTTTTACACAATTTTGCAAATTTTTTATTTTCTGGCCAAGGAAGATCTACAATTATTAATCCATTAACACCAATTTGACTACATTTCTTTATAAATCTATTTTCACCATATCGATAAACCATTTGGTAGTATCCCATAAGAATACAAGGTTTTGTATTTTTACCTTTTTTGTAATTTTTAACTATTTGAAAAACATCATTAAGCTTAATTCCATTCTTTAAAGCTCTGTAGGAACTATTTTGAATTTGAGGACCGTCTGCTGTAGGAGCATTATGTGGAAATCCAATTTCTAAAATATCAGCATGCTCAGATATTGATCTAAGAATTTCCAACGACTTCTTTTTAGTATTGTCTCCAGCAACAGTGTAAGTAATCAAAGCAGGTCTATTTTCTTTTTTACTCTTTTGAAAAGCTAATCTGATTTGGGATTTCATCTTGTGTAACTACCTAAACGTTTTTTAATAATATCTCGGTCTTTTAAGCTATCTCCGCAGCTGTCAACCACAACGATGTTTGTCTCATCAAGTTTAGGAGCTATTCTAATTGCCTCATGAAAAGCGTGTGCTGGTTCTAAACTTGGAGAAATTTCTTCAAGTTGAGTCACTAATTTAAAAGCATCTAGCGCTTCCTCATCCGTCGCAGAAGAATACCTAGCTCTACCCGTATCTTTCAAAAAACAGTGAATCGGACTTACACTTGGATAATCCAAACCACTAGATATCGATTCAGTTTCATTAATTTGACCATCAGTATCGGTTAAGCAATAAGCAGCAGCCCCATGCAGAATAGCAACTTTTGAATTTTTACTTAATGGTGCAGCATGAAGCTTACTCTTTGATGGACCACCAGCCTCAACTCCAATTAATTCTATATGGTTTTTACTATAATCAATAAATTCACTCCAAAAACCATACGCACTAGAACCACCTCCTACACAATTAATTAATTTTAGTTTATTTGGGATTTCTCCAAATTCTTCCTCCAATTGTGTTTTAAGCTCCCTCGAAATTTGGGCAGTGCTCCATCCACAAATTTTAACAAAAATATTTGGCCCCACAAGGCTTCCTATGCCCATATGAACTTTATCACAATTTGATACCCAATATCTTATGGACTCTGAGACCGCATCAACTAGGCTTGCGCTTCCTGAGGAAACTGGAATAATATCTGCTCCATTTTTTCTCATTGCATCACAATTTGGTTTTTGTCTTTCAATATCTCTGGTACCCATAAATACTTTGCATCCCAGCCCAAATTTTTTAGCAACCATAGAAAACATTTTTCCATTGTAGCCAGCTCCAGTATCGGTACAGATAAACTTTTTTTTGGCTCGTTTACATAGCATTGCATGTGTTATTGCATTATAGATTTTATGGGCACCGCCATTTGCATCGGATACCATTTTTGCATAAATCTGTGCACCCCCTAAATGATCTGTCAAATTTTGTAATTTAATAAATCTTGTGGGCTTACCAACATAATTTTCGTATAGATAATCTCTCTCACTTAAAAAGTTTTTATTATTCCTACATTTTTCAAATAATTTTGTTAAGTCATCAATTGGTTTTTTAAGGGTTTCGGCAACAAAATTTCCACCAAATTTTCCACCGTAAAAACCATTTTTATCGTGCTGATCAATTAAGGGTATTCCTTTTTTAATTTTCATTTCTAAGTAAGGTTAATTTTGCTATTTAGTAGACTGTATAATTTTTTTAATGTTTTGAACAGGGTCGCCTTCAATAATCGGCCGCCCTATTACTGCAAAACATTTGTCATCTGCAACTTTTAAGAAGTTAGCGTAACTCATTACTCTTTTCTGATCCTGTTTATCACCATCACCTCTAATTCCTGGACAGAATATCTTCAAATTTTTTGAAAGGGACCTAACCACTGAAATATCTTGTCCAGAAGCAATAACACCGGAGATATTGGACTTGATAGCCAAATTAACCAAAAGTTTAATTTGATCTACCACAGTATTTTTAACACCTACGCCCTCAAGGTTTGATTGCGAAGTTAAAACAGTGACTCCTAGTAATTCAATAGAGTTGCCCGCTGCCTCTTGTGCAGCCTTTAACATTTCATAATTTCCACTTGTATGAATTGTTAAATACTTTACGCAATTTAAAGTAGTAATTGCAGATACAGTTTTTTTTACTTGATTTGGAATATCATGAAGTTTCAAATCTAAAAAAATTTCTACTCCTAGTTCCTTAAATTTTCGTATTCCTTCTGTCCCGCATATTGCATAAAGTTCAGTTCCAATTTTAACACCTGCAATTTGATTTTTAATTTTTTCTGTAACATTAAGAGCTTTTTCTAATGAATTAAAATCCAAAGCTAGAAATATATTTTTATTCAATTTATTATCCTCTTATTATTAATTTTTTTACTTAGCTCTTTTGATATTTTAAAAGAAATAGATTTTTTTTCTTTCACGTGAATTTTTTCTCCAGTACGAGGATTTCTAGCGTTCTTTTTCTCTTTTAAATTTTTCACTGAAAAAGTTCCAAAACCCCTAAATTCTGTAGATTTATTTTTCTTTATACCGTCAACTATTGAATCTAAGAATATTTGTAATATTTTTTTTAAATCTGATTTTTTTAATTTGTGATGTGTTTTATTAGATAATTTTGAAATTATCTGGGATTTCACCATTACTTATCTTCTTTGTCCTTTTGTTTGGTCTTTTTACTTTTTTTGCCCAGAACTTTGCCAAGTATATCACCTAACATTTGTCCGGAACTAGTCCCGCCTTTGCCGTACTTTTTAATAGCAATTTTTTCGTTTTTTATTTCCAATTCTTTTATAGACAAAGTCACTTTTCTCTTTTCCTTATCAAGACCAACTATCATGCAATCGACCTTGTTACCCTCATTAAATATCTCCGGCCTACAATTTTCAATATCTTTTGCTAAGTCAGACTTTTTAATTGTAAAAAGAAATTTTTCATCTTGGCCAACTGATACCTTGATTCCATTTCTTAAAACGTTTCTTACAATTACGGTAATAACATCACCATTATTTTTGTTGTTAAAAAAATCTGAGAAAGGATCTTTTTCTAATTGTCTTATACCCAACCTGATTTTTTCCTTCTCTAAATCAACCTCAAGTATTTTTGCTTTAATTTTATCTCCCTTCTTGAATTTTTTTAAACTATCCTCCGTTTCTTTCCATGAAATATCTTTATAATGTATCATTCCCACAAGCTCAGAGTTGTTAATAGAAACAAATAGTCCGAAGTCAGTTATATTAATAACTTTTGTTTGAACAATAGACCCCACCGGAGAATCTTTTGTAAAAGTATTCCAAGGATTTTCTAGAGTTTGTCTGTAGCTTAAAGATATTCTTTTCTTTTCTGTATCAAGTTCAATTATTTTAACTTTAATTTCTTGTGACGGTGATAATACTTTGCTGGCTTGAGTATTTTTCTTTGTCCAAGAAAGTTCAGATTGATGTATTAAACCCTCAAGACCTTCCTCTAATTTTACAAAAGCTCCATAATCAACACACTTAGTTACCACTCCACTATAAATATTATTTATCTTGTATTTTTTTTCTAAACTTTCATACGGATCAGTGTGCATTTGTTTTATGCCGCAACTAATTCTTTTCGTTTCAGGATCAATTTTTATTATTTTTACTTTAATTGTTTGGCCAATAGATAGAAGATCTGAAGTTTTCTTTACTCTAGAATAGGACAGGTCAGTTACATGCAGTAATGCATCTGCTCCATTTAGGTCAAGAAAAGCTCCCCAATCCAAAATAGCTTTTACTTGAGCTGTAACTATGTCTCCTTCTTTTATTTTTTCTAATATTTTTTTTAGGTCTTCATTTTTACTTTTTTCTAAAATAGCTCTTCTTGAAACAACAATATTTCCCCTCACCTTATCGAGTTTGACACATATAAATTTCAAAGGCACATTCATCAAATGGTCAAAGTTTTTAAGTGGTTTTGTATCAACTTGAGAACCAGGCAAAAAACATAAACAAGAGTCTATATTCACCACCAACCCACCTTTAACTTTGTTTGTAATAATTCCCTCAACTTCTTCCTGTGTTTTGAAAGCTTGTTCCATTTTTTTCCAGGAATTCATTCTTCTAGCTTTTTCTCTGCTTACAAGTATTTCGCCCTTGTAAGTTTCTATTCTTTCAAGATAAACATCTATTTTTGAACCAATTTTTAAATTTTGTAACTCTTTTGTTATTTTAAACTCTTCTATTGGAATTATTCCCTCACTCTTAGCTTTAAGATCAACGAAAATATGTTTTTTGCCGATTTCACTTACAGTAGCTTTTATGATGTTGCCTTCTTTGAGGTCTCTCTTTTTAAAGTCCTCTTTTAAAAGACTCTCGAATTCTTTTTGGTTTTCTTTTTTTGCGGGTTCTGATTTAACTTCCATACTTATTTCTAATCTTTTTCTCCATAATTTCAGACATTTTATTTATCATGTCAGGTATTTTATTTAATTTTCCGGTGTCCACAATTACCGCATCGTGGCTTTTTAGTAAAGGACTGTTTTTACGAGAAACATCTCTTAAATTACGTATTTGTAGTTGTTTTTTAACCTTGCCAAATTTTATTTTTTTATTTTTTTTGTATAATTCTTTAAACCTTCTTTTTGCAGCTGTATTTAGATCACATTTAAAAAAAAATTTTATATCAGCGTTAGGCAAAATAACAGTGCCAATATCTCTTCCTTCAATACATACTTTTTTAAATTTACCAGCAAATTTTTTTTGAAATGATTTTAAAATAAGTCTAATTTTTTTCTCTTTAGCAATAATAGAAGTAAATTCTGAAATTTTTGTTGAGTGCAAACTTTCATTATTTAATTTTTTTAGATCAAAGTTTTTAAAAATTTTTTTTAAATGTTTTATTTTATTTTTTGGCCTATATTTTAATAGTTGATATCCAGCATATCTGTATAATAAACCAGACGAAAGGAATTTTAATCCATATTTTTTTGCGATTCTTTTTGCCCCAGTAGTTTTGCCACTAGCTGCCGAGCCATCAGCTGCTACCAAAAATTTATTATACTTTTTTAATTTCAAATCTTCCTCCAAGATTTTTGATTGTTGATAAAAAATTTGGACAGCTTGATTTAACTTGTTCAAAATTTTTCAAATTTGATTTTACTCCTGTTAACAAACTTAAAATGGAAGAACTCATTAAAATTCTATGATCTAAAACTCCAGATACATTGATAAGTTTTCGTTGAGTATTTAATTTTTCTTTGCCAAAAATTTTTACTCTATCTTTTTTAATTATGCATTTAATTCCTATTTGCTTAAGAATTTTTTTCATCTCCAGAAGCCTGTTTGATTCTTTGTTCATTAAATTTTCTGAGTTCACTTCTATTACAGAGACTCCAGGAATTGTAGATGCAAGGCAAAAAATAATTGGAAATTCATCAACACAAGTTACATAAAATTTTTTAAGAATTTTAAAAGGCTTTAATTTACTGCTTCTTACATGTACATCTGCAATTATTTCATTATTTTTGTACTTTTTATTTTTAAAATTTATTTTTCCCCCATGCTTTTTTAAAATATTAAAAAATCCAATACGAGAAGGATTAATATGAACACGCCTTAATATAATTTTTGAATTTATACTTTTAAGACATAAAGCAGCATAAAAACTTGCTGTTGAGGGATCGCCAGGAATTGAGATATTGATAGGTTTTAAACTTTCCTTGCCTTTAATCTCAATAAGGTTCTCTTTACCCTTCTTCATTTTAATTGCGTTAGTATTAGGTTTTAACATTTTTTCAGTATGGTCTCTGCTTTTAATCTTTTCAATAATATTTGTTTTTCCAAATGAGTTAAGACCAGCAAGAATTACAGCACTTTTAATTTGCGAACTAATACCTGCAGAATATTTAATTCCAACTGGTAGTTCACTAGAAACTAATGTCAAAGGAAAATTAAATTTATTTTTTGGAAAATATTGTGCCCCAAACTCTTGTAGAATTTTACACAATTCTTTCATTGACCTGGCGCTAAGGCTTTTATCTCCTGTTAATTTTACTTTAATATCTGGATTTGTGCTTAAACATCCTTGAATAAGTCTCGCAGCTGTGCCTGAGTTTGAAAAATTTAATACTGTATTTTTTTTGCAATAAAAACTTCCCAATCCCTTACCATAAATTTCATACTGACCTTTTTTAATTTTTCTAATTTTGACACCTAATTTTTTGAGAACTTTAATTGTTTGTAAAACATCAGTACTTTCAAGAACGTTACTAGCTCTTGAAATTCCTTCTGAAATTGAAGCTATTATAAAACTCCTAATACTTATACTCTTGTCGGTATCAGGGTATATACTTCTATTAAAGCTATTAATTTTTTTTTGGAAAATTACTTGCAATTTTAACCTTCGTAGTCACCAAAGTACATTTCGCGAGCAACTGCACTACGCAGAACTTTTTGAGGAGAACCTTCTTCGATAACTTTATGATCCCCTAATACATAAAGTTTATCGCAGACCTTCATCACATCTCCGACTATATGCGATGTAATTAGCAATGATACATGATGAAAAGATTGTAAACGTAATATTAAGCGAGAAACTTCTTGAACTGTCAAAGGGTCCAAACCTGATGTTGCCTCATCTAAAAGAACTAACCTGGGTTCATTAATCAAGGTCCTGGCTAGACAAAGTTTAGCACGTTGACCACCAGATAGATTTCTTGCTTTTTGTTTTCTTAAACTGTCAATTCCAAATTCTCTTATCAGTCTTTCAACTATTTCTCGTTGTTTTTGATGTCCCTTAACTGAAATTTCAGCAATTGAATATAAATTATCCTCGCAGCTTAAATCAAACAAAGAACGTTCTTGCATCATCACACTGATTCCTAATTTACTTCTTAAAGTTACAGGTTCATTTTGTATTTCTTTGTTATTATAAATAATCTTACCACTGTCTACTTTTATAATTCCCATAAGCAGATTAAAAATTGTGGACTTGCCGCTTCCATTAGGGCCAAGAAGACCAACTATTGAAGCTGGCATTACTTGCATGTTAATTTTATCAAGAACAGGCTGTGAGCCATAACTTTTTGTTACATCCTTCATGACGAGCAAAGGTTTGATGCTTTTTTTGTAACTCTTAATTCTGAATCTTTTTACTCTTATAACACTCATTAATAATTTACTTTTATATTCACTTTACCCGCATTGTACATAGAAATTTTCATTTTTTTCTCGAGCAGATCAATATTTAGCTTGTCAGCAACTAAATCTCCCTGAGGACCTGTTCCTACCACGTTATCTTGTATCAATAAATAATTTTCAGAATTTACAAAGGTTGCTTTATCTGAAAAGAGTCTATTTTCTAAATAATACATTTTTACATTTTCTTCGAATTCCATATCGTTTGTAATATTATCGTAGACTCCTTTATTACTAGTAATTTTCAATACTGTTCCATCTTTAAAAAAAAATCTACATATAATTTTTTGCATGTATATAATATTTGGTTTTTCTGCGAAGAACTCAGCATCTTCAGAATTAATAATAAAATCATTTCCATTGGCGTCTTTACCTTCATACTGAATATTCTCAAAAGTACTTACATTTTCTTTTATATCTTCTTTTTTTTCGGGTTCTTTTTTTTCTACCAAGGCTTCTTTTTCATCTTTATAAAAGTATGTAAAAAAAATTATTAAAATTCCTAAAAAAAATAAACCAGTTTGAAATAACCTTCGTCTAGTTAATTTTGACTTATTTGATGCCATATTTTAACAAAGAATGTACATGTAATATACCCGTAGGTCTAAAAAATGTTTTATTTTTTCTGAAGTCTTTATCGGATGATACCAAAAGACTTGTAATTTTTTTTTCGCTCATAATTGACAAAGCCTTAGCAGCCGATGAACCTTCACTAATGTACAAAGGTTTTTTTGTCATCAAAACATTTATTTTATTATTTCCAGAAAACTTTTTGGTTCCTCTTCGTATATCGCCGTCCGTTACAATACCAATTACATTTTTATTTTTTATTATTATTCCTATGCCTAAACTTTTTTTTGTAATTATCTGAATGGCTTTTAAAATGTTACTATTAAAATTAATTAAAGGCAGTTTTTTCCCTGTAAGCATAATATCTTTAACCAAAAGTAGGTTTTGACCAATCGTACCACCAGGATGAAATACTTTGAATTTTTCTTTAGAAAATTTAAATTTATGCATTAAAGCTGCACACAAACAATCTCCAAATAAAAGAGTTATGCTCGTGGATGTTGTTGGAACCATACCAGTGGGGTCAGATTCTTTAACTGTAGGCAATAATATTGGTATATCACAAGCTTTTAGTAGCATGCTATTTTTTTTTGATGTTACGCCAATAATTTTAATATTAAACCTATTAGCGTATTTGAGCATATTTGTTAGCTCAACAGTGTTACCTGAATATGAAAAAACTAGCAGTATATCTCTTCTGTCTATTTGTCCCAAGTCACCATGATTAGCTTCTCCTGGATTTAAGTAAAAAGATGGAAAACCTACCGATGAAAGTGTTGCAGAAACTTTTCTAGATATCAAACCACTTTTACCCACACCTGCTGCAATAACTTTTCCTTTGCAGTTCCCGATTAATTCTAAGGCTTTAATAAATGTTTTGTTGAAAGATTTATTTATTTTTTTTAATTCAGAAATTTGAATTAAAGCTGTTTTTTTAGCAATTTTTGTATAGTTAATTTTTTTCATCAATGTTCAAATACATCAAATTTAAATCCAGATTGGTCTAATTTAATTCGTGTATCCAAAAATGTTATGCAGTTTTTATATAACTCAAATCTATTTTCTCTTTTCAACATTTTTTCTAATTCTGTCTTAATTTTATGTAGGTAAATAACATCGTTAGCAGCATACTCTAGTTGTTTTTCGCTTAACTCATTAATATCTTTATTCCAGTCACTGCTACTAACTCTTTTATCTAAATTTTTATTACAAAATTCATAAACTAAATTTTTAAGACCATGTTGATCAGTGTATGTTCTAACTACTTTACTTGCAATTTTCGTATCAAAAATGTTTCTAACTTTACATTTTAAAAAATATTCTAAAGCACTTTTATCAAATCTTAGAAAATGACCAATTTTCAAAATTTTATCGTTTTCCAATATTGAAACAAGATTTGGAGCTTTATAGTTTTTTCGTTCAGGCTGAATAATATAAACAATTCCATTTTTGTCACAAATTTGAATTAGGCTTAGCTTGTCTCTCTCTGGTATCTGTAAACCTGTCGCTTCGGTATCAATGGCAATAGATTCTTTTAGTGAATTGGCAGCTTCTTTTGTTATGTCACCTTGAAATTTATGTATTTTTGCCATACC
>CETM01204029.1_pt1 | contig 14712 bp, 16 predicted proteins | sample 361451 | NCBI WGS metagenome assembly CETM01 (sample SAMEA2622690, study PRJEB7988) | marine metagenome | isolation source: saline water (ENVO:00002010), including
GGTACTAAAGAATCGTATATATCTCATTTAGCATCCTCTTGAATAGTAAATCCAAGAAACATTCTTAAAGAAACTGGGAAAACTTTTAGCTAAATTAATTAAATTTCGAGAACATATTACTAAACTTAATAATGTTAGTTATTTTTTCTTTTAAACGTTTTTTTAGTTTACAATGTTTAAGAGAAGAAAAAATACTAAACAAAATTCATGCCTTACAAAAAAGCTATTAAAGAGATTTAAATGCCTGAAATTGATTTCATGAATGTACTTCATAAAAGTACCAAAAGAGATTACTTGGAAAGAGTTAATGATGCTGAATTTCCAAAGGCAAAGGCTGCAGAAGTTGCAAAAAAATGGGACTTCGACTATTGGGATGGCGATAGAAGAATAAACTATGGGGGCTATAAATATATTGAAGGTCGGTGGACAAAAGTTGCTAAAGCTATGATTGCTCATTATAAATTAACTGAGGAAGCTAAAATACTTGATATCGGTTGTGGTAAAGGATTCTTATTGTATGATATTTTAAAGTGTTTACCACATGCTGAAGTTCATGGATTGGATATATCTTCTTATGCTATCCAAAATAGTAAAGAAGAAATAAAAGAAAAAATACAGCTGGGAAACTCAAATAACTTGCCTTGGCCAGATAATTATTTCGATCTTGTTATCTCAATTACAACTCTTCATAATTTACATAACTACGATCTTGAGAAATCTCTTATAGAGATGGAAAGAGTCGGGAAAAGTAATAAATACTTATGCGTTGAAAGTTATCGAAATGAGCAAGAAAAAACTAATTTACTCTATTGGCAAGTAACATGTGAGGCTTTTAATACCCCGAGAGAATGGGAGTGGTGGTTTAAAAAAACAGGCTATAATGGAGATTATTCTTTTATCTACTTTGAGTAGTTTACTTATTTTATATGCTTATATCTCATGCAAAGGCTGCGATTTTAGTGGCTCAAAAGAAACCACTTATAGTTGATGAGATTAAGTTACCAAATTGCTTAGAAGTTGGTCAGATACTAGTAAAAATAGATGTAAGTGGGATTTGTGGCTCACAATTAGGAGAAATAGATGGAGTTAAAGGAAAGGATGAATATTTACCTCATCTGATGGGACATGAAGGCTCTGGAACAATTCTGGAAATCGGCCCTGGTGTTTCAACTAAAAAGCCTGGAGATCGAGTTATTTTACATTGGCGAAAGGGCGCAGGCATTCAGTCTCAAGTCCCAAAATATAAATGGCATGACAAGGAATTAAATGCAGGCAATATAACTACTTTTAATTCACATGCGATTATAAGTGAGAATAGATGCACTCCAATAAATCATGATATTACAAATGAAGAGGCATCTTTATTTGGATGTGCAATAACCACTGGTTTTGGGGTTATCGAAAACAATGCAAAAGCTAAAATGGGAGAATCTGTAGTTGTGATGGGAGCTGGTGGAATTGGTCTTAATATAATTCAGGCAGCTAATCTTATGTCATGTTGGCCAATTATTGCAGTAGATTTAGTTGACTCCAGATTACATCTTTCCAAGAAAATGGGCGCAACACATACTATAAATAGTAGAGGAAGTGATCCAGAGAAACTTATAAGAGAAATACTTAACAAACAAGAACTAGATATTTTTATAGACAATACTGGATTGCCTTCATTAATTGAAATGGGATATAGATTAACTCACTCCGAAGGAAGAGTTGTACTAGTTGGAGTCCCTTCTAAAGGTGCAAATATAAGTATATATTCATTACCTTTACATTTCGGTAAAGTCATAACAGGTTCACATGGTGGGGAGTGCAACCCTGACAAGGATATCCCAAGATATATTAAATTACTTAAGGAAGGTAAATATAAACTTAAAGATCTTATTACTTCTAGATTTAAATTAGAAAATATAAATGAAGCAATTGCATGCATGAGAGAGGGTAAGACAGCAGGCAGAGTATTAATAGATATGTAGAAAATTATTTTCCTTTAACTATGATATATTAGAACAATAACTCTATATCTAATAGCGTGTTGAATATAAATGCTGTTTCTAATCAAGAGTTAGAAAGGATTGCAAAGCAACTAAGAAAAAGAATTATAGAAACATCTTTTAGGGCAAAGATACCTCATTTAGGGTCTTGCCTTTCATGCATAGATATATTGATTTATTTGTATTGGAATGTATTATCGATAGATCCTTTAAAGCCAGAAGATCCTGATAGAGATAGATTCCTTCTTAGCAAAGGACACGGCGCCCCTGCACTTTTTCAGGTTTTAGCCGAAAGAGGCTATTACTCCATTGAAAGATTAAATGAGTTTGGTGAGCCAGGAAGTGTCTTTCATGAACACCCTCCCAAACCTGGTTTTATTCCTGGGGTGGAAGCAGCTACAGGCTCTTTGGGGCACGGGCTCCCAATGGCCTTAGGGATGGCAGTTTCTGCAAGAATATCGAAAAGATCTTATAGGTCATACGCCATGGTGAGTGATGGAGAATGCAATGAAGGAAGTATTTGGGAAGCGGCGATGCTTACTCCAGGGATTAAAATAAGTGATTTAACAGTCATAATAGATTTTAATAAATGGCAAGCAACAGGCAGAAGTAAGGAAATTATGTTTCTAGAACCTTTGCACAAAAAATGGGAGTCATTTGGTTGGCATGTTCAAGAAATTAATGGCCATAGTTTCTCACAAATGCAAAATGCATTTGTGAGTGCATACAATGAGAAATCAATGCCAAGTGTGATAGTTGCACATACTATTAAAGGTAAAGGAGTATCATTTATGGAAGACAATAATAATTGGCACTATAAAACTCCTAACGAGAAAGAGTTGAAATCTGCACTTATTGAATTGGATTCAAAATCATGAGAGATGCATTTGCAAAAGAGATGAAATTAATTGCTGAATCAAGGAAAGATCTCGTATTGCTATCTGGAGATATAGGTAATAGAATGTTTGATGCCTTCAAGGAAACAGCTCCTAATCAATTCATCAACTGCGGTATTGCAGAAGCAAATATGATGAGCATGGCAGCAGGTTTAGCATTGAGTGGGATGAGACCAGTTGTTTATACAATTACACCATTTACTACTACAAGGTGTTTAGAACAAATAAAAGTTGGAGTTGCATATCATGACGCCTCTGTTGTAATTGTTGGGACTGGATCTGGACTTTCATATTCAGAATTAGGGCCTACTCATCATTCTTTAGAGGATATAGCAATTTTAAGAAGTATCCCAGGCATAAGAATACTTACCCCAGCTGATAGGAATGAATTAATAGCACAGCTAAGAGAATCGTTGGAATTGAAAGGACCAACATATATAAGAATTGGAAAAAAAGGTGAGCCTAATCTTCATAAGAACTTAAATAATCTAGGAGTTGGCAAAGGAAATTTAATCATGCAAGGAAATGACTATTTAATTATCGGAGTTGGGCCAATACTTAATGAAGCTATTATGGCGGCAGAAAAGCTTAAAGATCAAGATATAAGTGTTGCTGTTGCAAGCTTAGGGGGGGTTAAACCGTTGGATTCAACCTTCTTACATGAAATGAGAAATAAACAATTCAAAAGCTGGATTACGATAGAAGAACATTCATTAATTGGAGGTCTTGGATCAGCATTACTTGAATGGGAATCAGAATTAAAAGCTAAATCAAGAATAAGAATTGAAAGAATAGGCGTGCCTGATAAATTTATACATGAACTTGGAAATCAACAGTTTACAAGAAAACAATTAGGATTAGACTCCAATGGAATCATAAAGAAAATTCAAACATTATGATTAGACTTGGACTCGATTTCGATAATACTTTAATTACCTATGATTCATTATTTCATAAAATTGCCCTAAGCCAAGGTTTGATCCCAGATACTATAAAGAAAAACAAAACGTCAATTAGAAATTTTCTCAGAGAAAACGGCCAAGAGGAAAAATTTACATTATTACAAGGGGAAGTATATGGTGCACGAATAAATGAAGCAGATCAAGCCGTTGGGATGTTAAGTGCCTTAGGAAATTTAAGTATTTATAATATTGAGTTATTTATTGTAAGTCATAAGACTAAAATACCATATATTGGTCCTAAATATGATCTACACAATAGTGCTGAAAAATGGCTGGAAAGAAATGAATTCTTCTCTCAGGAAGGCTTAGCAATTTCAAGAAATAATGTGTATTTTGAATTAACAAAAGAAGAAAAGATAAAAAGAATAAGCACTCTAAATTGCACACATTACATAGATGATTTACCAGAAATACTCGAGATAATTAATAGTAATACCCAGAAAATCCTATATGATCCACTTAATACTCATGAGAAACTTAATAAATTTATTAAGTTAAAAGATTGGAAAGATCTTAATGAGGTATTAGATATTTACTAAGATGGACAACAGAGAAGTTTTTATAAAAGGATTAAGTCTACAAGGAATTGAAATAAAAACGATCAAGAAAATATCGACAGGTGCCAATAGTTCTACATATATTATAGGTGATAATCAAAATAAATGGATATTAAAATGTTACCCCTTAGAGATTCATTCTAATAGGAATCGTCTTTTAAATGAACTTAAATTCTTGAAATTCCTTCAAGATAATGAGTTACAATCAGTTCCTATTCCAGTTGCATGGGATGAGGAGAAAAACTGGATGTTGATGAATTATATAAAAGGTGAATCCGTAAACTCAGCCACCCAGTCTTCTTGCCAAGCTTTGATTGAATTCATATTGAGACTACAAAGTCTTAAAGATAAGCCAAATAGCATATTGATTGGAATGGGCTCAGAAGCCTTCCTTTCAATTAATAATCATTTCTCTAGTCTAGAAAATAAAATTAATTTTATTCATCAAAAGTTAATAAGAAAAAGTATTAATACCCGAACATGTAAACTCTTAGAGTATAACCTGCAAAATCTACAAATATTAAAGCTAAAATATAAAGATATTAATAGCGATGAAGATTTAGATAAAGAGATTAAATTAAATGATCTAATTTTGTCACAATCCGATGTCGGTTGCCATAACATGATAAAAGCAAATAATAAATATTACTTTATAGATTTTGAATATGCAGGATGGGATGATCCTTGTAAATTAATCTCAGATCTTATCTTGCAACCAGATCATGGAATTCCATTGAGATACATGAATATAATCAAACAATTATTTGACAATAGGTTTATTTCATTTGACCCAAGCACCAGACTGCCGTTAATGCTTGAGTTGTGTCGCATTAATTGGATTTCAATCATCATTAAATCATTACTCAGAGAACCATGTCCATATTCTTGTGATTATATTCAGAACAAAGTTGAATCGTATAGCATAGAAAGTCGAAGTATAATTATTGATTTTAATTATTATTTTGGATTTAATAATAGTTTTTCTAATTAACAAAATATAATTTTATACTTCTTAATAAGTCTAAAATTATATTTCCAGAAAAGCTGCTATATATTTACAGGTCCTATAGCAAATCAATTATTATAGTCAAGAGTAAGCATTTCAAGATTTTATGATCTACTTACAATATAATAATTAAAAGGTTTTATCTCATGGAACTTCAAAAAGCAGAGTCTCTAGCAAAAGATTTAAAAGAATTAGCCTGTATAAGTTGCACTAAAAGCTGGCTAGAAGGGAATGGCGATATCAAAGAGCCAATACAAATGATTAAAACCTGCGGGGAACTGGGTTTAATCCCCAGTGAACTGAAAGAAAGATTAATTAATGAAGTTCAAGAAATAATAAAAGACAGAGATAAAAGCCTTAGAAGATGATTAGATAAAATAATAAGCTTTTTAACTATAACTATGGATTCTTCTGGCCCTGCACTAATCGATGAGGCAATAGCTTCTGGAATAGATATTGATGGGAGCCCTATACCTATAGAGATGCTTGTTCTATATAAAGAGGTAATGGAAAAAGAAGTAAAAAGGAAAAGGAGTGGTGTTAAAAAATCAATGAGGAGTCGTATAGTGAGGACTGGAGCAAAACACTTCGACCAATCAACGCTGAACAAGCGCCTTATAAAGGCAGGTTGGGAAGGACTTAAAAATAAGGAAATTGAATTCTTCTTTAACTAATAAATAAATTTCTTACACACTATGAAAAGCTTGCTTTCCCATGAAAGAGCTAAATGGCTAATTATCATTGTATTCATTGGTATTGGAGCAGGTTTCACAGCGAAAAATTTCATCTCCTTACCTATAGAATGTAAACCTAGAGAAGTAACTCATCACTTTGAAGAAACAGTAGAAAAGCTCGTTTTCTCCGGGAAAGTTCCATTGGAATATTATTTTCTGTTCTATCTGAGTTAAGCAAAGAAATCCAAACTTCCTTAATTAGCAGGTAAATAATAAATCAAATTACATACTCTCAGAGAAATAAATTCAATCCAAATATAAAGATAAAAGTTCTAAAAGTGAAGTAAATAGAATTGAAAAAATTGCTTTATTTTCTGCTTTCTTCTAATTAATCTCTTTAGATAGGTTGCCTTCCGAAATTCCAAAATAAGAATCTGCCCACACTTTTTAATAACCAAGAAGAGGTAGAGCAAGCTGGGAAAAAATATTTCGACTTTTTTGGAGCTCACAAAATGGGAGATATTACGAAGACAAATAAGACAGCCATGGGCCTCATCATCAGTAACAACTGAGAACTGTGATTTAAATTATCCCTGCAAAAGCTAGAAATGTGCGTTAGCAGGGACAGATTTCAAACTCAGAAACGATATGTTAGCCCAGTTCCCACATGATGATTCCAAGCTTCACTCCATTCATCTCCATCTTTCTCGGTAAAAGAAGGCTGCCAGTGAAAAAAGAATTCTACTTTCTCTCCAATTGGCCTACTTACTTCTAATTCTCCCGCAAAGTCAGTGCGGTTACTAAGTTCTGCATTACTTCTTGGATTAAAAAATCGCGGACCTCCTTCCAATCTAATACTGAGCAAATCAACGTCAAAGCCAACTCCCAAGCGAGTATCAGTATATTCTCCTTGCCAAGTACCTTCGGAATCCCATCCTTGTCGGTGTTCAAGGCTTACATAAGTTCCATCTATTAAATCAGCAAATGAATCCCCTAGAGCAAAATTCACGTCTCCTTCTCCAAATTCATATAAGGCCTTAGCTCCGATTTCATTCTTTGTACCTTCTTTTTCTTCACCCTGGTTTCTCGTCACAAAATATGGCTTGGTATCAAGTGAAAAGCTAAGACGATCATTAGGAGCATATTTGAATTTCAAAAGCCCACGAAAATCTGTACGTTTGAAATCAGTGTCATGAGCTGCATGCTCTTCTTCTTCCCCCTCTTCATGATGGACAGCACCATAAAAATGATCTGCTTCTCCCCAAACCAATACAGGCCCCACAGCCGCCTCGATCGAAAACATTCCATCATTTTCCAAGCCCCAATCCATAACCAATCCAAATAGACCATCAAGTCCATGGTGAGTAGGAGAATCATCCTTACTGTTCTCAACTCCATGGTGTCCTTCTAGTGTCATATATTTTGTAGTCCTAAATTCACCTGCTGGAAGGGGCTCTTCCCCTCCTCCTCCATGGGCATGCGCATTGAAAGGCAAGACAAGCTCAGCGCTCATCAACAAAGAACCCAAGACTAGAAAAGCTTTTAAAGGACTTAGGCCCCTTGTTAGAGAGAAAATAAAAGCCAACACAAAAAAAATAACTTCAAGAATGATAACGATTATCATGTTCAGTGTAGTGAGTTATCTTCTAACCCTGATTTTTCTTGTCATATCTCGCCAGCGACCAACTTAAGGGCATTCCACGGAAAAATTGAATGATTACAAAACAATCAATATCTATATTGAATATTTGTATTTATTTTTAAACTTTAAATAATTTCAATCGGAGATATCTCTGGGTAGTTTATAAAACACTTTAAGAGGAGATTGATTAATAAATGATTGATTAACTTGATATTCACTAATTATTTATTGAATCAATTTCAATGTTATTCGATAAAGATAGACTTTAGCGAATACCTTCCCAACGAGAAGCGAGTTCATCTGCACCTGCTTTGTCACAATTACTTCCTTGCCCTTTTGCAATTACACAGATATTTGAGGTAGCAGTCCCAATAGCTGATAAACCACCAGGAGCAAGTCCATCAGGATATAAAGGTGTCTTATTAATTGGGAGACCTGAAGCACGACTAATACGTCTTAGTGTTTTGCTGATTGGCAGGGATTCAGGGAACAATACTCTGCTACCAGATTTTTGAACCTCAATAACAATTTTTTTAAGACTTGAAGGACGAAGTGTCCCACCAGTAGCAAAAGAATCAATCACGGGGAGTTCACGCAATTTAAATCTTTTAGTTAGATGACTAAAAGCACGATGTTGAGTAACTAGAACCCGATTCTCTTGAGGTATCGATCTCAATTGAGTTTCAGTCCAGTTACTTAAGTCTTTGAGTACTAACTTGGCTTTTTCCGTTCTTGAATTCAATTTATTAATCTCAGACTGAGGAAGAATCTTTTGGAGTCTCTTTTCAATTGTTGAGACCATTGCAGAAACATTATTTGGATCATGCCAAACATGAGGATCACTCCCTTTATATTCAGGCATGGCTTTCTCTGCTACCGCCAAAATAGTAGCTTTGGTGGATAGTCGAAGAGCTGAAGGACTTAAATAGAAACCATTATGAAAAACAGTATTGGCACTTCCTATAGCCTTTAAATCTTTAGGTTTTAAACGATAAAAGTGTGGGTCACCAGTTGGGGGGATAACACAAAATACATCAGCAGACTTAGACGCCAAAGTCCTCACAAGGTCGCAAAGAACGCCATCAAAGGCAACTAAAATTGGCTTAGATTCATAGGCTTTTACAAGATTTGATCCAAATACAAGACTAGAAGCCAAAGAAAAACTGGTTAATGCTGCTCTAACTAACACAGAAGTAATTCATACATTGCAATCATGATGGTAACCAGCAAGGGGCAAAAGGCGGGACGAAATAAGTGGAAATGATAACCATTCCTATGGTGCCACCTCCTTCAGGTAGAGTTATGAAGTGTTTTAAAATAAATGATTTAGTGGCTAATCTTATTGCTAATAAGCTTTATTTTAGCTATGGCAAGCATTCAGCCCTAAAAGATGTTTGCCTTGAGCTCAGGGAAGGTACTATTTCAGCTCTTGTAGGTCCAAATGGTGCAGGAAAATCAACATTGCTAAGAATTTTGCAAGGAGAAAGCTTCCCTCAGGAAGGAGAGGTTTTGATAGATAACAAACCCTTGAAAAATAATAGAAATAAAGTTGCATTAATGCCGCAAAGAAGCTCTATCAATTGGAGCTTTCCAATTACAGTTGAAGCATTGGTTGCACTAGGCCAAGTTGATAGCACTAAGAAGTCATGTTGCGACGTAGAAGCTTCGCTTCAAAGAGTAGGGCTTTCCTCTCTAGCCAAGAAACGACTAGACGCATTGTCTGGAGGCCAACAACAACGAGCTTTACTTGCAAAAACCTTGGCTCAAAACGCATCTATATTTCTTTTAGATGAACCCTGTGCACCACTTGACCCTCCTTCCAGGGTTCAATTTCTCCGTATTGTTCGTCAACTTTCTGACGCTGGTTTGACGATACTTGTTAGCAGTCATGACTGGGGGCAAGCATTAAACGCATACGACAAAGTTATAACTCTTGATCAAACTGTTTTAGCCTTTGGAACCCCTGATGAAGTAAAAAGCAAACTTGAATCAATTAGTAGTATGGGGAATCACTGCTGTGGCTAGATTTTTCAGCTTTAATTAACTTTCTTATTCTGATGACAGTCTTTACAGATTCCAAAGAATTCAAGAGTATGAAACAACAATTGAAAGTTATTTTCTTGATCTTTAGGCAATTTAATATTTTTAATTGGACAAGACTTCAAAACATGAGTGCTTCCACAGTCAACACAAGTCAAATGATGGTGATCTCGATCAACAGGGCTATAGAGTGCTTCTCCATTTGGCAGGTTCCTGCATCGAACAACTCCTCTCTTCTGAAGAGTACGAAGATTACGATAAACGGTAGTCAAACCAATATTGAAAGAAGCATTGATCAATATGCGATGAAGTTCTTGTCCACTAATTTCATCAGAACAAGTTTGCAATTGGTCAACTATTTGCTTTTGCCGAATTGTCAAACTAGAGCTTTCTTCATCCATATTGTCTCGTTTGGGTCAAAGGATTATCTCAAGGTTAGTCATTTAGTCAATTGATAGAAATATTTTTTTCCAACTGGTGGGTTACACCCTTTGTCATGACGCTTCTGGTTGGGATTCTTTGCCCTGCAACAGGCGCCCTATTAATTACCCATCGTCGCCTTTTACAAGCTAATTTAATTTCTCATGCAGTAGTTCCAGGGATAGTGCTAGGTCTATCTTTAGGTATTGATCCTGCATTAGGAGGAGTCCTTAGTGGATTAATAGGGTCTATTTTTGCGGAGAAGCTTTCCTTAAAAAGGAACGAAGAGAATGAAGCTATTATTAATACAGTTTTAGCCGGGACTCTTGGATTAGGGGTTTTATTAATACCTCTTTTAGAAATAAGAGTAGACCTGGAATCTATTTTATTTGGCGACCTTCTTGCCGTCGGTTCAGCTGACATTATTAGAACTTTAATTGCCGCTATTGCATTTTTATTTCTATTAGGAACCTCATACCAGAAATTAGTCTATATAGGCTTAGATCCTGATGGAGCAACTGCTAGTGGGTTAGGAGTTAGTTCGTTGCGATTATCAGTTGGGTTTGTAACTGCACTCGTTCTTGTAAGCTCGATGGCTGCTGTAGGTGTTGTTTTAGTTATAGGTTTACTTTCAGCCCCAGCCCTTTTTGGCTTATATAATGCAAGCAGCCTGCATTCTGCAATGTTGCGTTCTGCTGGATATGGAATACTTTTATCTTTTATAGGCTTTTCATTTGCCATTATTTTCAATCTTTCTCCAGGCCCTTTAATAGGTTGTATTTGCTTGATTTCTTTATTTTTAAAAGGTAAATTACTTAAGTGATAAAAGAAAAATCGACACATTAAATTCGACCTTTATAGATAAAGATATACAACTACAAGGTAAAGAATTTCAAGGCTTTTGAATATTCAGACTTTATTCTTAGTAAATGATCTATCCAGCAACTGTTTCCTTACAGAAAGAGATAGATGCGTTTATTAAGAAGTTGGATAATTGGTATTAGGGTTTAAGGCTTCGATCAATAAATGATTCAGACAGAATGGGGTATTAAAAATTGGTAATTATAAAAAAATTAATCAATAGATCAATGTATACATAATGGTAATTAGATGCTAAAAGTAAGGTTATGGAAAGTATTATCGTTTTTGGCTCTAACGGGAAAATAGGGTCTAGAATATGCGAACAGGGCAAGCAAGAAAGATACAAGGTAATTGGTCTAAGCAGGGGGGCCAATAGTAAATGTGATGTTTATTTTGATGTCGATTTCCTTGATTACAATTCACTGGTTAACGTCGTTGAGAAGATAGCTTTTGAAGATATAAAAGCAATATTCTTCTGTCAACGGTCACGTTTACACTCAAATCAAAGCAGAAACAATCTAATAAAAGGTTTAGAAACAGAATTAAATCCGATTTTTGTGATAAAAGATAAGCTGAAATCATTGAAAATAAAACAATATATAAACATAGTTACTATGACCTCAAACACAACAAAACATTGGAATCATGATACTGACTATAATTACCATGTAATAAAATCAAGCGTATTAGAAGCTTCCTTAGGTTTAAGTTTCTGCAATAAAAACTGCAATATAAATTCTAATATATTACGCTTTGGGGAAATACTCGATGAACGTAAAAAAGAGCACTCTCCCATTAAAATCAAGATTTTTGATAAAATTAAAGAAATTATAAATAGTAATGACATAGTATCTATAGATAAAATATGTAATATGGCGATGATATTAGCTAGAGCTGACGAATTCTTAATGAATGGAGAAATAATAACTCTTGACAAAGGTCTTAGTAAGGTCTCTCAAGAATCTATAATTAGATCTTTCTATAAAGATACATAAGTAAATCAGTTATTTATTTTCTAGAACAAACAAAGAATAGAAAAGGTAATTAGAAAAATAGAACTTATCATACAGTTTGATTTGATGTCATTGCATTTTTGAAATTATTCAATAAACTTTGCCTCAGACTAGCCCATAGATACTTAAACAGGTCAAAGTCGATAGAGATTATCTCCGTTTTCAAATAGCCGCATGCTTCTGAATTGAATTTAAAATAGTATATTTTGATTCACATATGGTTAGGAAGTTAAAGGGGATTCTTTTTTTACAATTTTGTAAAATTAACTTGGTTGGATTATAATCCTATATAGTTTCTATCTCAGTTAAAACTGTGAAAAATAAAGCTATAAGCTAATCAACTCATTAAGTAAATCTTCATCAAATTGTTATGACTAAATTCTTGGTTATAGGGAGCAATAGTTTTAGTGGTTCTCACTTTGTCTCCGAAGCCTTATTAGCAGGATATGAGGTGTACGGAGTTAGTCGATCTAAAGAAATAGATAATATTTTTTTACCTTATACTTGGTACTCCAAAGAAATTGAAAATACGAAACAGTTTCATTTTCAAAAAATAGATCTTAATAATCAAATCCCAGAATTAATAGATCTAATAAATGATTTCAAACCAATCTATATAGTTAATTTTGCAGCACAAGGGATGGTAGCTGAAAGTTGGCTTAATCCAATTCATTGGTATAGAACAAATCTAATCTCACAGGTTCAGTTACATGATGAATTAAGGAAGATGACATTTATTAAAAAATACGTTCATGTCACCACTCCTGAAGTGTATGGAAGTACAGACAAAGGATGGATCAAAGAAAATATACAATTCAACCCAACAACACCTTATGCAGTTAGTAGAGCTGCATGCGACTTGCATTTGTTAAGTTTCTATAAAGCATATGATTTCCCTGTAGTTTTTACAAGGGCAGCAAATGTCTATGGTCCTGGTCAGCAACTTTATAGAATTATTCCCAGAACATTATTAAGTGCATTAACAAAAAAAACAATGAAGTTACATGGAGGTGGATTATCAGAACGTTCTTTTATTCATATTAAAGATGTTGTGAGAGCCACTCTTGAACTTTCTATAAAAGCCGAACCTGGTTCTACTTGGCATTTATCTACAGAAGATTCTATTCAGATAAAAGATCTAGTAAGAAAGATTTGTAAGTTAACCAATGCAGATTTTGATAAGATTGTAGAAGTGAATGATGAACGTTTAGGGAAAGATCAAAGCTATCTACTAGATAGTAGGAAAGTCAGAAAAGAATTCTCATGGAAAGATGAAATCTCTTTAAATAATGGTCTTTTAGATACATTAGGATGGGTAGAAAATAATTTAAAATCTTTAGAACAAATGAATTGGGATTACATTCATAAATTATAAGTATCATGAAAATGAATTTAATAGATATTACAAAAAAAGTATTGCCCTCGATAATAATACCTTTTGTTTTATTGGGTTTTATAGAGGCTTTGCTTGCATCTCTATATTTGCTTACTAGTTCAAATTACTTTGAGAGTTTTAATAAGACTTTAGAGCGCTCAGGTAAATTAAAAAAATCACCAGAAAAAAACCTTCGCCTAAAATCTGAACTTAATAGCAATAAGAAAAAGATAGCTATTTTCGGAGGTAGTTCTTCGGCTGGCTATGCAGCTTCAAAAAGCTTTTCAACTTTTCTAAAAGACACTCTTAAAGGCGAGTATATAATACATAATTATGCTCAGCCTGGTGCTTCTTTCTATGGTAACCAAGCAGATATAATAAAAGAAACTATCCCTTATTATGATACATTAATTATCTATTCAGGGCATAATGAAGTATGGAATCAGATTTATTATAAAGCAATAAAATCTAAAACTGGTTATAAAATGCCAAATAAAGACTTTATTTCAAAAAGAAAAGCATTGGGCTCTATAATGCAAACAAAAAGAAGAATTCAACTTGTAAAAAATTCAGTAAATGATATTACTCCCATTATAAATAAAAGCCAATTCCTGGGAAGACTTGTTCTACCAAACTTAATAATTAAGACTGGTAAAGAGATAAATAATAACTTAAATAAGGCAATAAATAATAATCTATCTATTAAGGAAATAGATAATAGATATCCATTTTTTGCAGACAAAAAAATCATTAGTCTTCTAGAAAGAGAAGTTATGTTGAAAAACTTTAAAGATGAAATAGAAAAAATCATCCCATTATTAGAGAAACATCAAAAACTAATAATTTCAACAGTTTTAAGTAATGATCTTTACCCGCCAATACTAGATTTTTCTAATTCTAGCAAAATTGATAATATCAAGCATAATTACAATTCTAAAAACTTATATGGAAATCTAATAACTAAAAAACCGATAAGTCTTGAAGAAACAAATAAATTGCCTTCAGGAGCGCATCGTAAATATTTAAATTCTTTGATAAGTTGTGATCTAATACCATTTAATTTAGCGAATGAATATTTAAATCAGAATTGCATAGAAAAGTTAAAATTCGCACGCGGAGCAGACCAATTACCTTTTAGAGTAATTCCAGAAATAAATAAGCATATACTCTCTTTAAAAGGTCTCTACCCTAATGTATATATTATAAATCCTGTCTCTAATGTAAATAAGTCTAAGACAACATCTGAATATCTTTCCTATTTTGTTGACTTTCAAC
>CETM01057319.1_pt1 | contig 14710 bp, 15 predicted proteins | sample 361451 | NCBI WGS metagenome assembly CETM01 (sample SAMEA2622690, study PRJEB7988) | marine metagenome | isolation source: saline water (ENVO:00002010), including
ATAAATCCTTTTATGTCTCTTCCCATTTCTTTCCATAATTGGTCATAAAGTTCTTTTCCGCCAGCATATTGGAACCAAGATAAAAATGCTAAGTTGTCAATACCAACTCCCGCACCTGCTACTGGTGAACCAAATAACATAGCTGCTGGATGATCGCCAGACCAATAGTGAGTCCAAGCAAATCCACAGTCAATCAAACCTTTGTCTACAGCATCTAGTGTTTCTTTTACACCAACTACTGTTCCAGCAGGCATGATTTCAAATTTTAAAGAACCACCTGTTAAAGATGTAACTGTATCTGTGAAGTCTGTTAACATTTTAACTTCATCAGCTTTCGCGCTGATAACAGTTTGGCATTTTAGTGTTTTTGCTGCATTTGCATTAGATATAAATCCAAATATTAAAGTGACAGCAAATAACATTGAAATGATTTTTTTCATTATTTTCCCTCTCAGTTAAATTTAAATGAACCATATCCAATCAAAAAAATACACATAAGACAAGCTCAATATGTTAAATTTATAGATAGAAAATCCTTAAATTACTTATAAAAGAGAATTAAATTAATAAAAATAAATATGGATTCGTTTGATTATATTATAATTGGTGCTGGTTCTGCTGGATGTGTTTTAGCTAACCGTCTCACAAGTGATGGTAAAAATAAAGTATTACTATTAGAGGCTGGTGGAAAAGATAATTATCCCTGGATTCATATTCCGGTTGGATATTATAAAACAATGCATAATCCTAGAACGGATTGGTGTTTTAAAACTCAGCCAGATAAATCGATGAATAATAGATCTATAAATTATCCTAGGGGAAAAACTTTAGGTGGAAGTTCTTCCATAAATGGATTGCTTTATATAAGAGGACAAGAACAAGATTATAATCTTTGGAGACAGTTAGGAAATGTTGGCTGGAGTTGGAATGATGTTTTACCTTATTTTTTAAAATCAGAGGACCAAGAGAGAGGGGAAAGTAAATTTCATGGTGTAAATGGACCATTATCAGTATCCGATCAAAGAATTCAATTACCCATATTAGATATATTTCAAAAAGCTGCTAATGAGGTCGGAATTCCTAAAGTTGATGATTTTAATAAGGGAGATAATTTTGGATGTGGATACTTTCAAGTAACAGAAAAAAATGGGTTAAGGTGTAGTACTGCTGTTGGATATTTAAACCCTGCCAAAAAGAGAAAAAATTTAAAAGTTGAAGTTAAAGCTTTTGTAAAAAAAATAAATTTTGAGGGAAAAAAAGCTAATAGTGTTTCTTATTGGCAAAACGGTATACTTAAGGAAATAAAAGCTGATAAAGAAATTTTACTATCAGCCGGATCAATTGGATCACCACACATATTGCAAACCTCTGGGATTGGAGACTCGTCAAAACTAAAAAAGTTGGGTATTAATTTAATTCATCATTCGTTTGGGGTAGGAAAAAATTTACAAGATCATTTAATGTTTCGGCCAGTTTATAAAGTAAAAAATATTAAAACATTAAACAAAAAAATTAATAGTTTAACTGGTAAGTTTTTAATTGGGTTAGAATATATTTTATTTAGAAAAGGTCCAATGACAATGGGAGCAAGTCAACTTTGTGGTTTTGCAAAAAGTGATGAAACTAGAGAAACCCCAAATTTACAATTTCACATTCAACCTATTAGTACTGACAGATTGGGAGGATCTAATTTACATAATTTTGATGGTTTTACTCCAACCGTTGCCAACATAAGACCTACTAGTAGAGGAGAAATAAATATTTCTAGTGAAGACACTAGACAAAACCCTTTAATTAAAATGAATTATTTATCTACTCAAGAAGATAGAGATGTAGCAGCAAAAGGACTAAAATTAATTAGAAAAATAGTTATGGAAACAAAAGCTTTCAAAAAATATTATCCCGAAGAATTTAGACCTGGGATTAATATCCAAGATGATGAAGAATTAGTTAAAGCTGGAAGTGAATTTACTCAGACTATTTTTCATCCTGTTGGTACATGTAAAATGGGTAATGATGAAAATGCAGTGGTAAATGATAGACTGATTGCACATGGACTTAAGAATTTAAGAATTGTAGATGCATCTATAATGCCAAATATTACATCTGGAAATACAAATGCTCCTACTATAATGATTGCTGAGAAAGCATCTGACATGATATTAGAGGATAGTAAAAAATGACTGAAGAAATAATAATTTTTTTTCAAATTATATTTATAGATTTGGTTTTAGCTGGTGATAATGCAATTGTAATTGGCATGGTTGCCTCTCAATTTCCAATAGCTCAAAGAAAAAAAATTATTTTTTGGGGAATTGGCGTTGCTGTTATTTTGCGAATAATATTTACTTTAATAACTGCATATTTACTTCAAATTTCAGGATTAAGATTAATAGGTGGAATATTATTATTATACATTTGTTATAAATTATATGTAGATGTGGTTAAGAATAACAAAACTGATGAAAATAAAATTAAAGTCGATAATTCAAATTTTTTCAAGGCATTTACAACCATCATTTTAGCTGATGTTACAATGAGCTTAGATAATGTTTTAGGAGTTGCTGGAGCTGCCAAAGATCATTATTATTTGTTAGTTTTTGGATTGATTTTATCGATTGCCCTAATGGCAACAGCTGCAACGTTAATATCTAGTTGGATTAAAAAATATAAATGGATTGCTTGGATCGGTCTATTGGCTATATTAATTGTTGCAATAGAATTAATTTATACCGATTTAACTTTATTAATTTAAATATATGTATTTAAAAAAATATAATTTAAAAAATAAAAACTCACTAGTTACAGGTGCTGGAAAAGGATTGGGAATGGCTTGTGCAATAGCTCTTGCAGAAGCTGGCTCAAATTTAGTAATAGTAAGCAGAACAAAAAAAGATTTGGATAAAGTATCAAGAATAGTTAAAAAATTTAAAGTTAAGTGCAAATCTTATGTATGTGATATTAATAATTACGATCAAATAAAAAAAATAATTAATGATCAAAATAAAATAGATATCTTGGTTAATAACGCAGGCACTAATATTCCTGAATATTTCGAGAAAGTTAATAGAAAAAACATGGAGTATTTAGTTAAAATAAATACCATTGCAGCCTTTAATGTTGCTCAACTCTGCACCTTGAAAATGCTTAAAAGTAAGAATAGAAAAAAAATTGGAGGTTCTATCGTGAATATGTCTTCTCAAATGGGTCATGTTAGTGGTCCCAAAAGAAGTGTGTATAGTATGACTAAATTTGGATTAGAGGGTTTAACAAAAGGAATGGCTTTAGATCTTGCAAAATATAATATTAGAGTTAACACTGTTTGCCCAACATTTGTTGTCACTCCTATGACAAAAAAATTTCTTAAAAATAAAAAATTTAAAAAAGATATGCTAAATAGTATACCGCTAGGAAGATTTGCTGAATTACCTGAGATATCTTCAGCTGTGGTTTTTTTAGCTTCTGATGCAGCATCAATGATAACTGGAACTTCTTTACTTGTAGATGGTGGATGGACAGCAAGATAAAGAAATTTTATAATGTTCATGAAGATGGATATATAGAAAAAATTATCGATCATATTTCCAAACAAGAAAATTCTAATCATGACAAGAATGATATTATTGAAATAGTTAAAAAGATATATTGTGATAAGTATCTTAAAATAGATTGGTTTAAACTATCAAACTTAAGAAGATGGAATTTTATTAACGCTTCTATAAGAAAGATTCGCTCAGATAAATTGGAATACTTGGAAATAGGGGTGTTTAGAAATGAAAATTTCAATCAAATAAATTGTATTAATAAAACTAGCGTTGATCCTGATCCAAAAGCTAATGCAACACATAAAATAACTAGTGATGAATTTTTTTCTAAAAATAAAAAAAAATTTGACGTTATATTTATTGATGGACTTCATGATTATAAGCAATGTCAAACAGACGCTGTTAATGCTTTAAAGTGTTTAAATGCGAATGGATATATTTTTTTCCATGATTTTGTACCCAGAAATTTTTTAGAAGAATATACCCCGAGAATTGTAAAGATTTGGACTGGAGATGTTTGGAAAGTTTCAATTGAGTTGGCAAATACATCGGGCATCGAATTTTCTGTAATATTAGCTGATCATGGTTTGGGAATAATTAAAAAAATAAATGAAACTGTTGAATATGCTTATCAAAATAAACAATTGGAAGATCTTAGATTTAATCATTTTTTAGATTTAAATAAAGTTGTAAATTATAAAGATGCAGAGGAGGCATTTGGTGAATTTTCTTAGAAAAAAAATTTTTTACCTTATTTTATTGTATTTGTTTACTTATGTAAATGCATCAGCAGTTGAATTTAATGGTAAATTCATCCAAGGTCATTTTATATTAGGAAAAACCAAAGCTGGTGATCAAGTTTTTATAGATAAAAAAAAAATAAAAGTTTCTAAAAATGGATATTTTGCTTTTGGAATAGATAGAGATAGAAAATATGATTTAGTAATTTACATTAAAAATTCAAATTCTAATAAAAAAATTATAAGAAAAATAATTAAGAGAAAATATAATATTCAAAGAATTGATGGTTTAGAAGAAAAAAAAGTTACTCCTCCTGAAGAAGTATATGAAAGAATAAAAAATGAAAATAAACTTATTGCAGAAGCAAGAGAAATTAATTCAGATTTAAATTTTTTTAAGAATAAATTTATACTACCTCTTGAAAATGCAATTATTACTGGTGTTTATGGAAGTCAAAGAATATTAAATGGAAAACCTAGGTGGCCTCACTATGGTATAGATTTTGCCGGAGATCTCGGTGCACCAATAAAAGCAATGGCTGATGGTGTTGTTACTTTGGCAGAAAATGATTTATATTTTACTGGTGCAACTTTAATCTTCGATCATGGTCATGGAATTTCAACCTTATATATGCATATGGATGAACTCTTTGTTGAAAAAGGAGATATTGTTAAACAAGGAGATATTATTGGTACAGTTGGTTCAAGTGGAAGATCTACTGGTCCTCATTTAGATGTCAGACTAAATTGGTTTGGCACAAGACTAGACCCAGCAACAGTATTAAATATTAAATAATGGGCTTACACTTTTCATCTGAAGAATTTGAATCAAGAAAATCAAAAGTGATTAAAGCAATGAAAGCACAAAATATAGACGCTCTTCTTATTTTTAGACAAGAGTCAATGTATTGGCTAACAGGTTATGATACCTTTGGTTATGTTTTCTTTCAAACTTTGGTTGTTGATCAAAAAGGTGATGTGGTTTTATTAACAAGAGCACCTGATTTTATTCAAGCAAAAAACACATCAAATATTGAAGATATAAGAATATGGGTTGATAAAGATGGATCAAATCCAACGAATGACCTTAAAAATATTTTAGAAGAATTAAATCTTAAAGGAAAAAGATTGGGAATAGAATATGAGGCTTACGGGTTAACAGGAAGAAATGCTTTGAAATTAAATAAATCTTTAGAAAATTATTGTTTAATTGAAGACAAATCTGAATTAATTACAAAGTTAAGAGTAGTAAAATCTAGAGAAGAAATTGTTTATATTAAAAAAGCAGCAGAACTTGCTGATAAAGCTTTAGATGAAATTTGGAAAAACGCTAAAGCTGGAGTAAGCGAGTCTAAAATTCTTGCAGAAATGAATAGGGTTATTTTTGAGGGAGGTGGAGACTATCCAGCAAATGAATTTATAATTGGTTCAGGTAAAAATGCATTATTATGCAGATATCAATCAGAAAAACAAATTTTATCAAATTGTGATCAATTAACAATCGAGTGGGCAGGAACATTTAAGCATTATCATTCAGCAATGTTTAGAACAATTTCAATTGGTAAGGCTAATAAGTTGCATTATAAAATGCATGAAGCCTGCCTAGAAGCTTTAAAAAAATGTGAAGAAAAATTAAAACCTGGAAATAAAATTGGAGAACTATTTGATATACATGCAAAAACTTTTGACAATTTAGGATTTAAAAAAGCAAGAATGAATGCATGTGGTTATTCTTTAGGTGCAACTTTTTCACCAAACTGGATGGACTGGCCAATGCTATATACAGGAAATCCCTATATAATTAAGACTGGAAATATCTTCTTCATGCACATGATACTTATGGACTCAGATAATCAATTGGCAATGAATTTAGGTGAAACCTATCTTGTTACAGAGAATGGTAATGAGAGACTTGGGAAACAAAAATTAGATTTAGTTGTTTTGTAAGAAAGAATTATTTATTTCATAACTTTCCATATTTGAATACAATTTTTTTGCCTTATTTAACAATTCAATGTCAAAATTTTCATTAATATTTCTAATTTTAATATTGAATTTAAAATTACTATTAAATTTAACATCAAATTTGACTGATATATTTTCATTAGATCCAAAACTATTAAGTGATTCATACTTTACAAAATAACAATTATTGTTTTCCTTAAATTTTGAAAATAAATTAGAATAAAATAAATACCATTGTTCTAACCAATAGTTAATATGACTAATATTTTTATACTTAATTGGTTCATTCCAGGATTTATGAAGCAAACCAAATTCCTTATGTCCTAAATAATTCATATATCTTTTAATAAAACTATTTTTATTTTGAAGCTTCAAAAAATGTTCATGCTGCATTAAAAGAGATTTGGAATGTTGAATAGGATCTCTAAAAGGTAATAAAAAAATAGACTGTGGTAATATAGATAAAATTAAACCAATTCGTTTATAATTAAAATTATTTTTACTCAAATATCTTGTGTTTTTGCTGTTTAGCAGTATTAATTTTAAATAGTTTGGAAACTCATAAATTATTTCTTTTTCACTAAAACTTGAAAAAAAAATTTCATCAAATGACTCTGGGCTGTTTAGATCAACATATATTCCATCTTTGTGTGGTCTTTCTTTTTTTTCAAATTTTTTCTCTTTATTAAATTTATCAAATAAATTTGGTGACATAACAAACGGCATATTTTTATAAAGTAAAGATGTAAATTTATCTGTATTATAAAAAAAATTTAATAAAATTGTTGTTCCCGATCTTGGCAATCCTGTAATGAATAAATGATTTGAATTAGTTACTTTTAAATTACTTTTTTTTAAATAAAATATTTTTTCTATTTCAAATAAAGATTTTTTAATAAATCTATTACTTAATAATATATCATGTAAGATTTTTTGAATTAAATTATAGTTTTCCATTAATTTTCCTGAATTTTGTGTAACCATAAAAAATTACGAACATTTCAATAATTCCAAATGTACTAAATAAAAATACTGTAAAGCCTTTATTAACAACATCTAATATTAGTACAAATATACTTATTATTATTAGAATACTTATTATTTTAAGAGATACTAAAAAAAGATTTTTAGAATAATTTAATATTGCTTTTTCTTTCCAGTGATCAGAAATTTTTTTTAAATTAAATAATTTTATGATTTTTTTATAAATTTTAATATTATTTTTAACTAATTGTATAATTTTGACAAATCTTAAAAATTCACATGTTAAAATAACAAGTAATATTATACTTAATTGATTTACCATTAATTAATTATTTTTTTATTTCTTGGTCTTTATTTTTCTTTTTTTTTAAAAATCTTTTTACAGGAAACCACAAAATTCCAAAGAGAGCTGCAAAAATAGCAATAATTATGCCAATGGTTGCGGCTAAAAAACCACCTCCCATACCTGGGCCAATATATGCAAAGCTATAGTTTGGAATTAAAAAAAATAAAAATATTAAAATTAATTTTGGCATTTCTTATTGTTAATGTTTTTTTTCAAATTACTAATTAAACCCTTATCTTCTATAATTCTACTCCATGAAATAAAATAAATATTACCATTACTATCTTTATTTATAAATTCCCATTCTTTTTCACCATTTTTATCAAAAAATATCAATCGTCCATGATTCTGCTCTTCCACAAACAATGAATTGTCTTTTAAAATTGTTGAAACACCTTGGCTGTCTGTTTTAAAATTGTTATTTTTTAATTGATTATTAAATTTTTTTGAGAATTTTTTTGTTTCAAAATTGTAAATTAATATTTCTGAATAATTTTTTGTAATTGCTGTATTATTGTTATTAAATATTGAAATTTCTTTATCTGAAATTATATCTATATCATGTTGCCATGAAAATGGTCCTTCTAAATATCTAATAATTTTATTTGTTGATGGTCTATATTGAATAATCGATGTCAATCTTGCTGAACTTAAAAATAAATCTCCTTTTTTCCAATATTTGGAATCGTTTATTGCGGGTTCTATATCATTTAAATGTATAGGGTCATAAATCTCTAATAAATTTTTTTTGAAAATTTCATTTTCTATTAATATTTCTGAAACTGATTTAATAAATATTATTTTACCATCTGCACTAACCTTTGCTATTGAATCATCACTAAATCCATAATCTGTGATGAAATTATTTACTACTGTTGAATAAGGATACATTTGAGAAGAAACCCATAAATTTTGATCTTCATCTTTTTCTATGCTGTGATGAAATCTTTCTTCTTGGTTAATCCATAGTAAATTAGAACAAATATCTATTTTAAAAAGTGGTGCGTACTCGCTGTGACTAATTAAACTTCCATCGCTTAATATTATTGGACTTCTGTATTCAAATCTAATTTCACTATCATCTATTTTTATCCTTTTATGTTCTATTTGATTTGTATCTACTAAATCATTCATTGAGTTAATATCATGAGAATAAGTATGTAAAACTTTAAAGTCATTTAAATCAATCACTTCTACAATTGACCTTTTTAAATCACCATCGTATCTTGGTAAGACTAGCAAAGCCTCCCTGTCATTAAAAATAAATCTTTCAAATTTTTTTTTGTTTTTATGCTTATTAAAAATTGGAGGCATATCATCTTGATTTGTTATTAATAGTTGGCCTTTTTTATTTAAGCCAAAACTTATATTGATTACATTTCTTGGTATTTCTGCAATAAATACTGCTGTTTTTCTTATTTTAGGAAATAGTGTCCCACCATTGTAATGATAATTCAAAACAGCACCAAACAAAATTGAGATAATTATAAAAATTAAAAAAATTAAAGAAACTATCCAAAGCTCTATTTTTTTAAACATATTTAATATTTATCTTTCATATAAAGATTAAACAACCAAATAGTATGGTTTTTTTTTTCGTTTGTATTTCTCAAATATTGGTTTATTTGTATTAATATATTAATGTTCAAAGATAATGACATCGTTATAACTTCCGCTTTTAGAACTCCCATAGGATCTTATAAAGGAAGTTTATCAAAACTATCTGCTGTTGAACTAGGATCAAAAATTATTGAAAAATGTTTAAAGCACTCGGATTTAGGTCCAGATGATGTAGATATGTTATATATGGGTCAGGTTTTACAAACAGGTTCTGGGCAAAATCCTGCGAGGCAATCAGCCTTAAAAGCTGGTATAAATAAAGAAAAAACTGCAACAACAATAAATCAAGTTTGTGGATCTGGTTTAGCTGCAATATCTTTGGGTTATAATTCTTTAAAACTAAATGATGGAGAAATAATTATTTCAGGAGGACAAGAAAGTATGTCCAATGCTCCTTTTTATATTAATATTACTAAAAAAAATATTGACGAAATAAAGAAAGAAAAATTAAAACATTCAATGTTGATAGATGGATTGATTGACTCATACAACCATTACCATATGGGAGTGACTGCAGAAAACGTTGCTCAAAAATATCAGATTACAAGAAAAGACCAGGATGACTTTGCATTAAATTCTCAAATTAAAACATTTAAAGCAATTGAAAAAAATAAGTTTAAAAATGAAGTAGTGCCTATAAAATTTAATAATAAAATTTTTCTAGAAAATGATGAATATCCAAGAAAAAGTACTTCAATAGAAAAGCTTTCAAAACTAAAAACAGTTTTTAAAAAAAATGGAACAGTTACTGCAGGAAATTCATCAGGTCTTAACGATGGAGCCGCTGCTGTTGTAATGATGAAATATAAAAATGCTATTGAAAAAAACTTAAAACCTTTTGCAAAAATAGTTTCTTGGGCGCAATGTGGTGTTGATCCATCTCTTATGGGAACAGGTCCTATCCCCGCATCAAAATTAGCTTTAGATAAAGCTGGATGGAAAATTAGTGATCTAGATATAGTAGAGTCCAATGAAGCATTTGCAGCTCAATCGATAGCTGTAATTAAAGAACTAGGTTTAAATCCTGATATAGTAAATGTAAACGGGGGTGCTATATCATTAGGGCACCCGATTGGAGCTTCAGGAGCAAGAATTCTAGTAACTTTGTTACATGAAATGAAAAAAAAGAAACTAACTAAAGGATTAGCAACCTTATGCATAGGTGGGGGCATGGGAATTGCTATGTGTGTAGAAAATTATTTTTAATTATTTGTGGAAAAAAATTTTTATAAAATTTCAACTTTATTGATTATTTTTTCATTAATTTTATCATTCTATTCATCTTTAAATAATGGATTATCAATTGACGAAAACTTTCATCATATAAATGGTGAAGTGAGATATCATTATTTAGTAAATTTAGGAAATTTTGAAAAATATGATTTTAACGATAATAGATTTTATCCAGGTTTGATTGATACATTATCTTTTATTCTGTTTAAAATATTAAGTTTTATTATTGATTTAAAATATTTAGTAGAAATTAAACATATAATTAACTTTTTATATGCTTCTTTAGGTTTGTTAGGTTTGTATTTGGTTAATAAAAAAATATTTAACAAAGAGATTGCAATTATCTCTAGTTTGTTAACAATTTTAAATCCTTTTTTCTTTGGTCATATGGGAATAAATCCCAAGGACACTGTTCTTTTTACATTTTTAATTTGGACAATATTTTACCTAATTAAATACCTTGAAAATATAAATTCAAAAAGATTTAAATATTTAATTTTATTATCAATAATGGTCGGACTGGGAAGTAACACTAGGATTACATTTATATCTCTACTTTTGCCCATTTTTTTATATGGCATTTTTTATGTTTGGCAAAATACTAAAAGTTTAAAAATAATTATTATAGATATTTTTACCCTATCATTAATTACATTTATATTAATAATAATAATTTGGCCTCATTTCCATAATGGTGAATATGGTTTAATTTTTGAAAATATTAAAAAATCGTCGAACTGGTTGATTAGTGTAAAACATGGGTTAATAAATGGTTTTTTTTATGAAATCCAAAACACACCAAGATCTTATTTATTTCAAGTTTTTGTAGGAAGAATTCCAATTTTTATAATATTATTATTTTTTATTTCATATCTAATATTAATAACAAAACTTAATTTTTTTAAAATTAATCTTGATAAAAATGTATTTTCAAAATTTTTACTTTTAAACATTTTTTTTTATTGGCCTATATTTATTTTATTTTTAAGTAAAATTAATTTATATGATAATTTAAGGTTAGTCTTATTCTTAATACCAATTTTATCCACTATATCGTCTTTTGGATTATGGTATTTGATTAAAAACTTTATTTCAGCAAACTTTTATTACAAAGCAATTTTAGTTATCGTTTTGTTTTGTAATATATTATTTTTTATAAGATTTATTCCTTTAACTCCTTATAACTATATTTATGTAAATTATATAAGTAGTCCAAAATTTGGAGATTCACAGGATAAATTTGAGCACGATTATTGGTTAACATCTATAGGAGAATTAACTTATAAAATAAAAGATAAATTTGGAATTGAAAGCTCAAATCTTAAAATTGCATTGTGCGGAGGCCGTGCACTGACCCATGGTTATTATTTTGCAAACGTGCTTAAAAATTATAATATTTATAATTATAAGGATGCTGATTACGTTATAGTTTCTAATAGACTTCTAAAGTTTGATAAAAAAACTTGTAATAAAAAATTTGATGGAAATGATATTGTGTCTGTTAAAAAGCTTGGCCTTACTTTATCTGCTTTTAGGAAAATTAATTAATCTAAATGAAATTTATTAATATAATTTTTTTTTTTATTTGAGTCTTGATGTAACTTTTTTAGATAACAATTGCCAATAACCAAAGTGTCCAATTCTGTACCCATAAAACAATTAAATGCATCCCTTGGAGTATTTACTATTGGTTCCCCTCTTACATTAAAAGATGTATTAACAATAACTGAACAGTTGGTTCTTTTTTTGAATTTTTTTATTAACTCATAATAAATTTTATTTGTTTCTTTGTGAACAGTTTGTATTCTGGCTGAATAATCTACATGTGTAACCGCAGGAATTTCAGATCTTATAATATTCAACTTATCAATTCCAAATAATTTTTTTTCTTCCTCGGTCATTATTTTTTGTTTTTCTTTTTTTACATCTGCTACAATCAACATATATGGACTATCATTATTTAATTCGAACCAATTATTAACATCCTCTATAAGCACTGAAGGCGCAAAAGGTCTAAAACTTTCTCTATATTTAACTTTTAAATTTAAATTTTTTTGCATTTTTGGGGATCTAGCATCTCCAAGAATAGATCTAGATCCTAATGCTCTAGGTCCAAACTCCATTCGTCCTTGAAACCATCCCACAGCATTTCCATTTTCAAGATCTTCAGAAGTTTTTTCTAATAGCTCTTCATCCTCCATAACATCATACTTTGCACCTAATTCTGTTAATATTTTTTCAATTTCAGTATTAGAATATGAGGGACCCAAATAAGATCCTTTCATTTCATTATTTGAAGTTTTTCTATCTTTATTTAATTCTAAATACCAATACGCCAAAGCTGCTCCTAGAGAACCACCTGCATCTCCTGCTGCTGGTTGAATCCATATATTTTCAAATATTTTATTTTTCAAAATTTTTCCATTTGCAACACAATTTAATGCAACACCACCTGCTAAACATAAGTTGGATATATTGTATTCGTTTCTAAGTGACTTACAGATCCTAGTCATAATTTCCTCTGTAACTTTTTGTATAGAGCATGCTATATCCATATGAAATTGAGTAATTCTATCCTTCTGGCTGTCTCTAGGTTGTTCTCCAAACAATTTATGGAATTTACTATTTGTCATTGTTAATCCGGTAGTGTAATTGAAATAGTCTTGATCTAGTCTAAATGAACCATCTTCTTTTATATCTATAATGTATTTTTTAATTAGTTCTACATATTTTGGTTCACCATATGGAGCAAGTCCCATAAGTTTATATTCACCACTATTAACTTTAAACCCAATATAATAAGTGAATGCAGAGTAAAGCAAACCCAAAGAATGAGGAAAGTGAATTTCTTTTTTAATTTCCAATTTATTATTTTTACCAATAGCTACTGTAGTAGTTGCCCATTCTCCTACTCCATCTGCAGTTAATACAATTGCATCTTGATAGGGTGAAGGAAAAAAAGCACTTGCTGCATGACTTAAATGATGTTCAGAAAAATATATTTTATTTGGATCATTAAAATTGTTGTCGTGTTGTTTAAGTAAATTAAATAAAAATTTTTTTTGAAATAGCTTTTCTCTAAGCCAAGTTGGCATAGCTTTTGAAAATTGAATAAAACCCCTAGGCGCCATAGCAACATAAGTTTCTAAGAGTCTTTCAAATTTTAAAAACGGTTTTTCATAAAAAATTATGGCGTCTAAATCTGAAATTTTAAGATTTTGAAATTTTAAAACAAACTCAACTGCGTTGTATGGGTAACTAGAGTCATGTTTTTTTCTAGAAAATCTTTCTTCTTGAGCTGCGGCAATGATTTCACCATCAATAACTAAGGTTGCAGCGCTATCATGATAAAATGCAGAAATTCCTAAAATTTTAGTCACTAGAAAATCGTATAAATAAATGGTGCTACGGCAGATCCTTGAGTCAAAATAATTAATCCACCAAAAATTGCTAAAACAATAATAATTGGTAATAGCCAATATTTTTTTCTTACTTTTAAAAATTCCCAAAACTCTTTTATAAATTCCATTTAAAATTGATTTTTCATTTTTGATTTAATATCTTTTTTAATTATCCAGTAACTTTTATCATTATTTTTTTTTAAATTAATCAAATCTTTTTTAAATACTTTCATTAGAATACCTATTGGAGTAACTACAAAAAAAAATATTATTGCCATTACTATTGGAGATATAAAATTTCCTAAAAATATGCCAAATTTAAACCAAATTTTATTTAATGGAGTTAAGATTATAGAATTAATAATACCTAAAAATAGAAAAATAATTGCAATTAATAAAGACCATATTCTTATTGGTTCACTATTAAGCAAAGGCCATATAGCAATAATTAGAAAAACTACAAAAAAAACTATTCCAAAATTTCGATTTGAACTAATTTTTATATTTTTATTTGCCAATTTATACTAATGATTTTTGAGGTTTCATATCACCTTTTTTGATGCCGGCTACTTCTACTGGTTTTTTCATTGCATCTCTTCTAAAAGGTTCTCCTAATTCTTGATTTAATATTATCTCTATAAATGTTGTTATTCCTTTTTTTTGATCATCGCAAGATTGTTTAATAGCCTTAGAAGTTTCTTCCATAGTTTTTACTGTTACTCCTTTTAAACCACAGGCATTTGCTACTTTTGAGTAACTTAATTCAGGATCAAGTTCAGTTCCAACAAAATTGTCATCAAACCATAATATTGAATTTCTTTTCTCTGCTCCCCATTGGTAGTTTCTAAAAATTACCATTGTAATTGCTGGCCATTC